>ERZ791927.88-NODE-88-length-100010-cov-6.437667_pt1 | contig 100010 bp, 64 predicted proteins | sample MGYA00510130_ERZ791927 | MGnify/ENA primary metagenome ERZ791927 (study PRJEB30046, sample SAMN00792055) | human gut metagenome | study: EMG produced TPA metagenomics assembly of the A metagenome-wide association study of gut microbiota in type 2...
GAACTTGCGCAGCAAGTTCCGTTCAAGTCCGCGGGCCGGCTCCAAACAAAAAAGGGATACCGCAAACGCGGTATCCTTTTTCAATTGGCACTTGTTAAATTGGTTGACGGCGAGAACCCCCGCAGGGATGTTTGCGGCAGATTGCCGCAAACTCCCAGAACTTGCGCAGCAAGTTCCGTTCAAGTCCGCGGGCCGGCTCCAAACAAAAAAGGGATACCGCAAACGCGGTATCCTTTTTCAATTGGCAGGTGAATTATACTATTAAGTGCAACAGTTGAAAAAAGAAGAAGTTCATACAGGAATCCGGTAGAATGAAAGTAACCACACAAACAAACTACCGGAGGAAACCTGTATGAACTATCACCATCTTAGCGTAGAAGAACGCAGTTGTATACGAAAATATTGTTGCTTATATTCTGTAGATAAGGTGCCGCTGACACTGAAAACCTCTTGCATTAAATCGATTTATATGCTATACTCAAGTGACAACGGAAAGCAAAATCGCCTGCAAAAGGCATGTATCGGAGGAAGCATGATGGAAGTATATGCATATATCGAACAGAACATTGACCGCTCTACCAAGTGTCACGACGATGCGGAAAACAGCGACAAGACGCTGCTGGCGCTGCCGTATCCCTTCACCTCGCCGTGTATGGACGGGATGTTCCAGGAAATGTATTACTGGGACACCTATTTTACCAACAAGGGACTGTTTTTGCTCCACAGAGAGCAGCAGGCGCTCAACAATATCCGCAATATGGCGTTTCTTCTGGAACGCTACGGAAAGATTCTCAACGGAAATCGTACGTTTTATCTGAACCGCTCTCAGCCGCCGTTTTTCGGATGCATGCTGGAGGACGCTTTGGCGTGTGCGCCGGAGCTTTTGACGGTGCAGGAGGCTTTCACCTGGTTGCAAAAGGAATATGCCTTCTGGCAGGAAAAGCGCAGCACGCCGAACGGGCTTAACCGCTACTATACGGAGTTTACCGCCGAGGAATGCTGCAACGCGCAAATTGTCGGGAGCTATACCGAACGCACCGGCATCCCGCTCGCCCAAACGGCGGAAAACGGCAGGAATGTCGTTGCCGAGAGTGAGTCCGGCTGGGATTATAACCCGCGCTATTCCGGCAGATGCATCGACCACAATCCGGTCGATCTGAATTGTCTGCTCTATCACGACGAGGTGCTGCTGTCCCGCTGGGCGGAAGCCTTGCAGGACACGGCGGCTGCCGAAAAGTATCGGGCTTTTGCGGCAGCGCGCAAAGAAAAAATTCGCCGCTTGATGAAAAGCGACGGCATTTACTACGATTATGATTTCCGAAACAACGCGCGTTCTTGTGTGGTCTCCTGTGCCGGATTTTTCCCGTTCTGCTTCGGGATCGACGACAGTGCGGAGGATTTTCGAAAGGTGCTGCAGCACCTGGAGGCAGAGCACGGCGTAATTGCCTGCGACGAGCACTCCGGGCGCTATCAGTGGTCAGCGCCGAACAGCTGGGCGCCGCTGAACTATATGGCGGCAGAGGCAGCGCTGCGGGTGGGACTTGTTGCGGATGCCGAGCGTTTGGCGAAAAAGTATTGCCGCAGCGTGGAGACCCTCTTTGCACAGACCGGCGATCTGTGGGAGAAATATGACGCCGTGACCGGCAAGCTGGATCAAAAGAGCGAATACGGAACGCCGACAATGCTCGGCTGGACAGCCGGCGTGTATGTGGTTTTTCATCGCTTATTGAGGGATTGAAGATCATCGTTGTTTTTTTGATGCGATATAGCAGGATCACCAGACAGCATCACAGGCATTGAAAAAAGGGAACAGCCCCCGATTATATCGGGGCTGTTCCCTTTTCAAATTTTTACATCGCCCGCAGGGTAATAATCACGAGACCGATAGAATTTCTTAAACGCCGTATTCGGTTCTTCTGATGATATGGTCCTGAAAGCTTTTGTCAAGCTCATTAAAATATCCGCTCCAGCCCCAAACCCTGACTATGAGATTCGGATGCTTTTCCGGGTGCCTTTGCGCATCGATAAGCCTGTCACGGTTGACGGAATTGAGCTGCAATTGGTGCCCGCCAAGTTCGATGTATTTTTGCACGAGCATAGCGACCTTCTTTATACCCACATCATTCCGCAAAACAGTATCATGTATTTCGATTGTGAGCGGGCCGCCGTTGATGATATCCGTTAAGTCGAATTTTGTAAATGACTGCAAAACGGATAAGAGCCCATCTGTTTTAACATCCAGTGACGGCGAAAAGCTCGACGGATACGGCGTCCCGCTTTTTCTCCCATCCGCTGTAGTGCAGTCCGTGTCCCGTAAATAGCATTGCGCACTGCCTGTTCCGGCACGCCAGATCCCACCTATACCGTTGGGTTTTCCGTTCATGTTGTCACAAAAAGCCCTCATAATATAGGTTGCCAGTGAATCTACATAGTCATCATTGTTGCCCATTTTAGGACATGCTTTCAGCATGTTTCTCTCTTCGGCATACCCGTTGAAATCGGCCTTAAGTGCGTTTAACAGCACTTCCTTTGACATGCTTTTATCGTCATATATGACCTTTTTAACAGCGGCAAGTGCATCTGCAGCGTTAGCGATGCCTGTGCCATGGCAGCCATAGTTATTATACTTGGTTCCGCCGCAAAAGACATCCCGGAGTTTCTCTATACAACCGTCAAAGTATACAGACGCAAAGGGGTGTTGCGGCAGGGGTTTCCCAAGGTGACAGTTCCGAATCTCCTCGCAGTTTGTTGCTATGGCGGCCCTGACCCGTTCAAGCAATTCCTCGAAAGTGTCGCATTTGTCCAACTCTTTGGTTATCACTTCGTTGATAACTGCAGGGAAGCAGAAGGAATTAAGGTTGGGAACATCTGCGCCTTTTCCGGGAATGATGAATTCCCAGCAGGCCGCAACAACATAGTCAAGAGCATCTTCCTTTGCATACCCGAGCTTTACAAGGCCGTCAACGACTATATCGTCATTGCAGTACTGCGGAAAGCCGAGCCCTTTTTTCGTAAGATAGGTAGCGGATTCAAACAGTTCAAAGGGCGTGTTTTTGTTGACTCTCAGGTTGATCTTCGGATCGATGAGGGATAACTCAAGCGAGGCATCCAGACACATTTTCGAAAGCTCATTGTACATGCTTTTGCCGTCGGCATCATAACCGCCGAGCACCATGCTTTGCCCGTTATCACCCATTTGAACGCCCGGATACAGATCGGCATCGAAATTAAGAGAAATAAAGAATTCCTCGATCATTTCAAATATCGTTTCGTCGTCTATCCCGTTCTTCTTGTCGTGTAGATAAAAGGGATACATATATTGGTCAAATCTTCCGAGCGTTACATGATCTGTGCAGGTCGCCCGGAGGAAAAAGAGCGAAAGCTTCAGGAAAACACACGCTTCATAGAAGGTTTCCGCCCCGCTGTGCGGTATTTTTGAAAGAGCTGTCGCAAGCTCGGTGTTCCCGGTTTTGGCAGCCTCTTCTCTGTATTTTTCCGCATATTCCAGTGCATAGTCCAGACTTTTCAGCATTTGCTCTCCGTATGCGATGCGTTCCTTATCCGAACAGCTGCGGATACTCCGTTCGATTGTCTGCGCCGTTTTATCAAATCCGTCTGTAATGATGCGGGAATAATTCGGTGAAACATTCCCGCTGAGCCAATGGATTTTTCTGTCGGTACTGAAATGAAATCCGAGGCGGTCGTTTTTGTGGATAATAGGATGCTCCTCAGCTAAAACTCTTTTGAAAAGCGCTGCGTAATCGTCCACACCTTCCGGATTGAGAGAATCGGTGTTTTCTACATGCCGTCTTTCCTTCTTGTACTCCTTTGATTTCAGCAATTCGAATAACGCTTTAACTCTGTCTGTCATTTGTCTCACTCCTATAAAATTTTGGTGCTTATGTTGCTGTTATGGAATATCTCAACATGTGGCTGCGGGTTGACGGACGGATCAAAATCCGGTGCAAATACCCTTCCCGCGGCTTTGTACTTGGCTCCCGCCAGTTTGTTATACGGCAGGAGTTCAATATATCCCACGCCGTTCTGCTTTAAAAATGCAGCTATGCTTTCAATGTTTTCTATTGTGTCCGTAACACCGGGAATCAGCGGTGTCCGCGCGGTAAAGGGTATTCCGCTTGCAGCCAGAAAAGAGAAGTTTTCTAAGATCTGCTTGTTTGAAACACCGGTATACCTTTTGTGCTTTTCCTCATTCACGATTTTTAGGTCGTATAAGAAATAATCGGCAAGCGCAACGGCTTTTTTGAATACTTCTTTGCTGCAAAACCCTGTGGTCTGAATCGCCGTATGCATGCGTCCTTTCAGGATTTCGAGACATGCAAAAAGAAATTCATGCTGATAAAGGGGCTCGCCTCCGGAAAAGGTTATACCGCCGTCGGAAAGGATGCGTTCGTTCTTCAAAAGTTTTTTGCAAAGCTCTTCTGCAGTCATGAATTCTCCGCACATCCGAATGAGGTTCATTGGACAATTTTTAATACTGTCCGGCAGCAAAAAGGTCCTTTCGCCTTCGGTGACAGTGAATTTGGAACAGGCACCGCAATGCACGCATCCGTTAGGGCTTTTTATGACTTCGGGGCGCGGATCCCTGCCCTCCGGATTATGACACCAGCTGCATTTTAACGGGCATCCCTTCAGAAAAACCGTTGTTCTTATCCCGGGACCGTCAAAAACCGAAAACTCTTCTATCGAGAATACGATTCCCATGTCATCACCTCATCTTATTTATACAATAACAGGTCTTGCACAAGAAAGAAAAATATTATATAATTATAGACAAAATTTAAGGTGTGTGGATGGCTATGATACATCAGTTTCTAAACTCAATGGGGAATTATTCCTTTAATGCGCTGACATACGGGAAAATACTGTATGAAACACATTTTCATAGGAATTATGAGCTGATATATACGCTTTGCGGTTCGGTGAATGTCAGGGCATACGATAGGGAAATTCTGCTGATGCCGCAGGAGGCGTTGCTGATCGCGCCGAATGAACCGCATTCATTCAAAACAGAGGACAATTCAAAAATATGGGTGGCTGTTTTTTCCTCCGATCATATATCGGCGTTTTCCGATACCTACCGAAATAAGCGTTTCATGAAATTCCGATTTGATAATTCTGCGGAGCTGTTTTTGCAGAAAAACCTGTTTTACAACGCAACCGTCCCGTTTTTTGACAGGATCGCAGGTTTGAGTGTCATTTGCTCGCAGTGCGTGAAATATGCAAAAATATATGATCGGTACGGATACAGCGGCATAACCGACAAATTGTTGGAATATGTTTATGATAACTTCACAGAGGACATCACGCTGAAAGGCGCAGCCGGGCATTTTGGGTATGAATATCATTATCTGTCAGCGCTCTTTAATAAGTGCTTTTCCCTGAGCTTCAGCGAATTTGTCAATATTTGTCGTTTTAACATGGCGTGCGAGCTTATCCTGAAAACCGATAAAAAGCTTTCGGATATAGCGCTGGAAAGCGGCTTCGGCAGTATGCGCAATTTTAATCGGATATTCAAAAAGTATGCCCAAAAAACCCCGAAGGAGTTCAGAAAGGATAATGAACTCAGCGGCGAAGGGTATTAGAAATGGGCTGCTGCCTTTTTGCCATGAGCGGATTTTCCTTTCGGCGAAAAAAAGAACAGTCGACCGAAATTTCGGTCGACTGTTCTGCCCTTGATGAGCTTCTTGGTGCTCATCAAAGGAAAGAGAGAAGTGAGGTAGAGAGCTGCTTTATATCGGCTGACAGATAAATGGTTCGTCCGTGTGGACGACCAGCCGATCCTGCGGGATGTCACAGGTCAGATCATCAAACACAAATGCGCCTTCGCCTTTTTTGCTCCAGTTTTTGATCAGCTGCTGCGCGTGGGCATTTCGGATGCAGACATGTCGCAGCACGATCTGTCGGAAGTTGGCGACATGCATAAAGGGTGTATCCTCAAACCCTTTGCGGAAAGAAAAGTCAAGGTTTTCAAATATCACCTCTACCGGAGCGTCCTTATCGCCGTAGGCGGTCATTGGCATACAGATGTTTTCGGCGCGGATGTTCTCGAAGCGGATGTCCAGGAGCGGTCGATTGTTCTGCCAGGTCTCGTTGCCGGAATAGTTGAAGTGCAAAAAGCGGTCGGCACCGTCGATCTCGCAATCACGGACAGTGATGTTGGTGCCGGGGTTTGTGATGACGGTGGAGTGATCGGCGTAGTAGGTGAAAACACTGAGCATATTATCGCGCTTGTGCTCCTGCATAGAGGGGGCATCATTTGCCAATATGCCGCTTTCCTTTTCCTCTTGCGTCATCGCACCGCGGAAGAAATACTTTGCCGGTGCAAAGATACGGCAGTCGGTGATAAGTACATTTGTACCGCCGAAGCGGAACGCCGAGCAGGCGGTGTTGATCTCACAATCCGTTACGAGCACATTTTTGTTGTTGAAGCCGGCGACGCAGTCATCACCGGTGTAGAAGCCGCAGTGCTTGATAATGACATCTTCACAGGAGGTGATATGCACGCCGTCGTGTCCGGCCAGGCAGGTGAGGTTGTCCACACGGACATTGGAGCAGTCGGTTATGCAGTGTGCCCAGTTGCCGGTGTTTCGTGCTGTATAGCCGGAAAAAGTGAGACCGTGACAATCGATGGCGGAAATGCCGTGCGGGCCGCGATAGTGTTCCTCGCCGTTAGGATCGTAGCAATTCCGGCCGTCAATGACGGCGCCTTTTTCGCCGACGATCGCCGCATTGTGGGCGCGATATATACGGATGAGGGCGTTGTTCCACCGACTTCCCTTTGTTTTGAAGAAGGTGAAAGCAGGGTCGTCATCTGCACTGAGCCAAGCGTTGTGACTGATCTCGGCAGGATCAACGGGCTCTACAGAGTCCTTTTCAAGGACAAAGTATGCCTCCGGGTCACGGCTGCCTTCGAGAATACAGTCCTCCAGCAGATGCAGGGTGGTATTGGAGCGCAGCCGCAGTCCGCGGACACGGTAAGTGCCCGCAGGGACGGTGACTTCTCCGCCGCCCGCGAAAAAGCAGGCATCCAGCGCTTTTTGGATATATATATCCTGATAGGTACTGCTGTTCGGCACTGCGCCGTAATCAGTAACCGAAAAAACATTTTCTTTAAGCATGAAAGCCTCCAAAATTAAACCGATTGAATATTTCTGAGGCCATCATACCACAGATGTTTGCCGATTGCAAGAAAAATATTTTTTCGGCATGGCATACAGATAGGTAATCAAAAGTAGCATTTTTATGTCGGAAGAGCGAAAAAACGCTTGCATTAAACCGATTTATATGCTACACTCAAGGTGGCTCGGAAGCTTTAAATATGAGAGGGGAGTCTTTATGTTTAAATCGATTGATATTTCTGAGAGCGCGATCACGGATCTGTTTCACGATCCCGGGTATAAATACATTTCCAGCATCGAACCGGGCGCCGATCAGCCGATCGAAGTGCGACTGAGAACCAAGGCGGACAATGTGACGCAGGCGTTTGTGGAGATTTCCTCCGACGGAACGAACTGGACTGCCTATGAAATGGTGAAAGAGGGACGGGACAAGACCGGGTATTACGACTTTTTCAAGGGTGTGATCCCGCCGCAAAGGAAGATGTTCAAATACTGTTTTCGGTGTCTGAACGACGATCCCGCCAATACCGTCTATTATGCACGAACCTATATCGGCCCGGAGCAGCAGAATTTCACGGAAAAAGCCTTGGAATGGGACAACTGCTGGGCGCTGAATCCCACCCTGCACACGCCGGACTGGGCGAAGGGTGCTTTGTGGTATTCCATCATGCCGGACTGCTTCTATAACGGCGATCCCGCCAACGATGAGGTGTTTTCGGGACACAACTATTCCAATTCCTGGAATCATGTGCACCATGACCTGGAAGATAAATACGGCGGCGACCTGCGCGGCATTGCCAAAAAGCTGAATCACCTGCAGAGTCTCGGCGTCGATGCGATCTTTATGGATCCTGCTTTCAGGTCCAATCAAAATGCAGGATACGGGCCGGAATTCTATAAACAGATCGAGCACTCCATGGGAAACAAATCGGCTATGGCAGCGCTGTCAAAGGCGATCCACGAAAAGGGCATGCGGTTCATCATGGATGTGGTGTTCTCCTTTGTGCAGCCGCAGTCAATTTGGTATAACGACAACAATCTTTATCCGCTTCCCGGCGCACAGCAGGATTGGAACAGCCCTTATCACGATTGGTTTTGGTTCACCGGCGAAAAGGGCGACACCCGTACATACAAATCGCTGTGGGCGGGCGTGGAGCTGAACCACTGCAATGAATCCCTGTGTAAGGAGATCTACAGCGGCGAGGATGCTTATCTGCCGCGTTTGCTCAAGGAACCGTTCAGCTTTGACGGCTTTCGGTATGACACCGGCGGTGCGCTGTACGGAACCGACGAAAACGGAAAGCGGGTGGGCGACCCGATCATCGTGGGGAGAATGCGCCCCTATCTGAAGGCGTGCAATCCGGAAGCGATGATCATGTCGGAATACTCCATGCATCCCGCCATTGACTCCGGTACTTGGGATGCGCGCTGGAATTTGCAGTTTGTCAAGGAAATCCAGCACTATATTACCGGCGAAATACCGGAGTCGGAAATTCATCACTGGCTGGACTTCGAAGTGCTGAATATACCGCGCACGGCGGCGCTGTGTCAGTATTTTGCACTGTCGGATCACGACCGCCCGCGCAATCATCGGCGGGAAAAATATGCCATCCGGCCGGCGCAGCTGATCCTGATGACGATGGTCGGTGCTCCCTGCATCTATTACGGTGATGAGTTTGACATTACCCGTGAGGATTACAGCAGCTCCTTTTACGCCATGGATTGGCACGAGGAGCGTTGGGATTACGCGACGCTGCATTTCCACCGCGCTCTCAGCGATATGCGCAAGAAGAATTCCTGCCTGCGTCAGGGAATTGTCAAGTTCCTCAGCGTGGATGACGAAAATCACATCCTGGCTTTCGCGCGAATGGACGAAAACGGCACGGCGGTCACGGTTGCCAGCCGCAATCCGTACAGCGTGCGGTTTGCGGTGAATGTGCGCGATCTGGAGGATGTAGACGGGACGGTCTATACCGACTGGCTGACCGGCAAACAGTATGCTGCCAAGGACGGCTTCATTGAGGCCGATGTCATGGCAGGCGGCACGGTGCTGGTGAAAGGCACGGCGTCGGCAAAGGATAAAGGCGGCTATGTGTTTGAGACGATCGGAAACGGAAAAGCCGAAGCGGTGCTGCAGGATGTGCGCACCTTCACCGTGAACGGCAAGGGCGACACGGACAACTTTGTATTTGCCCACACCGAGGTGTTCGGTGCGTGCAATGCTACCGCCAAATTTGTCACGACAGAGGGCGATGCTCTGTTGCTTGTGCGCAACGATACGGCGGCGGACAGCGCGTTTGTGGGCGCCGGTGTGGAAGACGGCAAGCTCTATCTGCTTGTTCGTGAGCAAAAGGGCGAAGCTGTCAGAAAGACGGTGCTGGCAACGGCGGCTGCCGGTGTATATGTGCGGCTCGTGCGGGACGCATACAACCGTTTTACGGTGCTGACCACCAGAACGCCCGGTTCGGCGTGGCAGGAGGCGGGCGCGGCGTATGCGGCGCTTAATAACCATGCCAAGGCGGGCTTTGCCGTACTGAAAGGCGAGGTCACGCTGGATTGCGTGAAGGTCGCCTATGAGAAGGAATCCGTCAAGTGCGATGATTTCCGACACGGCGTGAGCGCCATGTTCGACCATGTGGAGGGATGCTCCCTTTGCTATACCGCCGATGGCTTGCAGATGCAGCCGAACGGCCTTACGATGCTGCTTACCAATGCGCCGTATGAGGATTGGACGCTCAAAACGGAAATGTGCTATACCCCTGTTGCGGACGGCTTTGCCGGCGTTATCAGCCGACAGGACGAGGAAAACTTCGTGGTTGCAGGCAGAAAGCTGGAAAACGGTCGACCGGTGCTTTTCCTCGGCCGCGCCAACAACGGAAAGCCGCTGACCTATTACAGCGTGCCGGATGCACAGTCGGAGAAAAAGGTCACCGTACAGCTGCAGCGCATCGGCACGACCTATGCGGCGGTGTATTCCTATGACGGGACGCACTGGACCTTGATCGGACGCGGGCTGAATGCCAACTACTGTGTGGAGCGAGCAGGTCTGGTGGTTGACGGAACGCAGGCGGCGCTGTTTGACTATGTCAGCTTCGGCGACGCGATTCACGACGGAAAGTCCACCAATACGCCGCGCACACCCGGAGTTGCGGCGCCCGACTACAGCTATATGCAGGATATGGATATCCAGCCGGCATATCGTATCGTCTCGGGTGACTGGGCATATGCCAATGAAGGATATATCCAGAAGAGCACCGATATTGCGCAAATGGGCATTCCGAACAAGACCTTCGGCGATCTGCGTGCAGACGGCACCTATGTGATCGACGGGGGGCAGGGCTTTGTCGGCTTTGAGTTCGGCAAGAAGGGCTTTGACACGCCGCTCGGCGACGGCATTCTCTTCTGTTATGACGAGAGCGGTCTCGTGCAGGTGAAACAGGGAGTTGCCGTGCTCGGCAGTGCCAAACTGGCGGCTGGCTACGGAACGGAACAGCGGCTGTGCGTGGATCTGAAGGACGGCAAGCTTACGGTGTTTGCCGGGGAAGAGGGAACGCCGATCCTCCACATAGCGCTGCAGGCACCGCGCGGCTATGTTGCTTATGTGACGAAAGGTGTGGTGGCGCATATCAACAACGCCAACATCGCCTCGAATGACACGGTTCTGTACCGTTTCCACGGATACCGATACCACGCAGACGGGTTCAGCAACACCTGGGAGCATACGCTCTCGTTTGTCAACCCGTTCGGAATTGCCATGACCGATTATGTTGCCACGGCGAAGGTGACGGTGGATAAGATCCCGTCCTATGTCAAGAATCCGTATGTCGGCGTGTACTTCAGCGGTATAGAAGGCAAGTTCTATGAGGGCACGTCGCTGAATGTGACCATGGACAAAAACGGCTGGCTGATGCTGCGTGACGGCGAGAAGGTCTTGCAGCGCAAGCAGCTTCCCTCCGAGCAGCGCGGCTTTGCTGTCATGATCGTGAAAAAGGGCTGTGATTACCGCATTTACATCGACGGCGCGAAAGAGCCGACATTCACCTATACAGATGCTGTCCTGCGCGGCGGCGTGCTTTCCTTTGTTTCCAACGAGCTGAAGGCATCCTTCCGCGAGGTGGATTTTGCCGATCTGCAGCCGGATGAAACCGCAGAGACAGCGAAAATGTTCCAAAATTGGATGATACAAGAGGTGTGAAAAATGAATATACTTCCTACTCCCAAAGAACAAAAACTGCACGGCGGCGCACAGACGGTTTGCCTTGCACCGTCGGTAGAGAGAAACATGGAGTTTGCCGGGGCGGTTGCGGCGTTTCAGCACTATGCACAGGCGCTGTGCGGACTGAATGTCCGAACGGTTGAAAACGACGCGACCATACGCATTAAGAAGGTCGATACCCTCGTCGAAGAGGCATACGGACTGGTGATCGATGCGGACGGCGTGAAGATCTCGGCATCGGAGGAGTGCGGCGTGAACCACGCCTTTGCCACGCTGCTCCAGCTGATGAGCGAAAAGGACGGACAGCTAGAGCTGCCGGTGATTGCCGTGCGGGATAAGCCCGACACCCTCTACAGAGGGCTGATGGTGGATCTGGCGCGCAGCTGGCATCCGCTTTCCTATCTTTTGTCCTATGTGGATATGTGCTATTACTACAAGCTGTCGGTTTTGCATCTGCATTTCACCGATGATGAAAGCTACACGCTGCCGAGCAAGCTGTATCCCAAGCTGTCAACTGTCGGGCAATCCTACACCCGCGGAGAGATCCGTGCGCTGGTGGAATATGCCCATTGTCGCGGGGTGCAGCTGATGCCGGAGATTGATGTGCCGGGACACTGCAAGAGCTTTCAGTCGGAGTACGGTGAGGTCTTCGGCACAAAGGGCGTCATCTGTCAGCACGAAACGTCTATTGCGGCGATGAAGGCGCTGTTTGCCGAGCTGTGCGATATGTTTCCCTATTCAAAATATATCCATATCGGCGGGGATGAGGCGCATAGCAAGGATGAGTGGACAAAGTGCCCCGCGTGTCTCGCCTATGCACGGAAGGTCGGCATAGATACTGACATGGAGGATAAGGAGATGCTGGCGCAGCAAATGTATGCGCACTTCATCACGGAAATGGCACAGACCTGCTTTGACAAAGGGCGGCAGCCGATCGTGTGGGAAGGGTTCTCAAAGGCGGTAAATGATCGGGTATCGAAAAAGATATGGGTCATGTCCTGGGAGAATTATTATCAGATCACGCCCGATCTGCTGGCAGCGGGCTTTCGGATCATCAACTGCCCGTGGTCACCGATGTATGTGGTCGCGCCGAAGTGCATGTGGAGTCCCAAGGAAGTGTTGGAGCAGTCGATCTATCGGTGGCGGGCAGTTCATCCCTCGTCCCCTTATCTGAACGAGGCATACGATGCACCGTCCGATGCGGCGGTGCTGGGCGGTCAGCTGCTGGCATGGGGAGACCACATTGTCAAGGACTATCCTTCGGTGGCCGAGGGTGTGCAGGACGAATGGCGCATACTGCTGGAGCGCGTGCCGATGCTGGCGGAAAAGACCTGGAATGTACAGACGACAAGGTCGTATGAAGCGATCGAGCCGACCGCCGGCGAGCTGAAGAAAAAGTTTATGAAGCTGTGACGAGGGAAATAATGAGAAAGATAGAAAAGTGGATATGGCTCGACAGCGAGAAATACCCCGATGCGCAGACAACCGTGTTCCACCCTTTTGCCTTTTCCGCGGAGGAAACGGCGCTCAGGGGCAATTACACCGTTGCGGAGTTTACGAGAACATACCGTTTCCAAAAACGGGTAAAAAGTGCAAGGCTGCGCTTTGCGGGTGACACGGAGTTTGATCTGTGGCTGAACGGTTCGCTGCTGGCGACGGGTCCCGTGTGCGTCGGCGGAGATTTTCTGTTCAACTACACGCCGCGGGATCAGTTCTATGCAACGGAAATGACGGTTGAACCGGGCGGCGATACGCTGAATTTTTTTGCCCGTGTCAAAATGATGCCGGTGCTCATCAATGAATACTCCAAGGGGCACGGCGGTTTTATGCTCACGGCACACATCACCTTTGCGGATGATACCGTAGCGATCGTGACCACCGACAACACCTGGATGGCGCGCAGAAACGGACAGTATACGGCGCCGTTTCATTTCGATGGGACGGTGACGCCCGATGCCTATGCCCCGGCTTGGGAGATCCCGAATATCTGGCACCCGGAAACAGCGCCGATCCCCGTGCGCACGGAGGAGACGCTGTATCCGCAGGGCGGCGATGAAATACGGATCGCGGCGCGATCGAAGAAAACGGTGCGACTGGAATACGATAGGGTATATGGGGCGTTTTTGAAGGTTTCTGCCGAAACAAGCGGTCTGCTCGTGGCGACCGTCGAGTGCTTTGAATTGGAGAAAATCAACAGCCGCGAGGAATTGATCCTGAGCGGCGATACGGAATATCGCGGCCTGCAGATGCACAGCGTCGGCGGCTACATAGTCTCGGTCGAGAACTGCTCGGACGAAGAAGCGGTGCTGCACATCGGCTGCATTGCCACCTGCTATCCGGCGCCGGAATGTGCTGTCGTCGAAACCGGGGACAAAGCGCTCAACTATGTTTTGGAACTTTGCAAACAGGCACTCAAATATTGCCGCCAGACGATCCATCTGGACAGCCCCAAGCACTGCGAGCCGCTGGCGTGCACGGGTGATTATTACATCGAAAGCCTGATGACGGCTTTCTCCTTCGGCGATATGCGCCTGGCGGCATTTGATGTACGCCGCACGGCGGAAATGCTTTGCCGCAATGACGGGCGGATGTTTCACACTGCCTACAGCCTCATTTGGGTGAGGATGCTGTACGATGTTTACATGTTCACCGGAGACCGTACCTTGCTTACGGATTGCGCCGACGGACTGTGGTTCCTTTTGCATCGCTTTGAGGGCTATATGGGGAATAACGGTTTGGTGGAGCACCCGACGGATTATATGTTTATGGATTGGCTGATGGTTGATGGCTACACGCTGCATCATCCGCCGAAAAACCTGGGACAGAGCTGCCTGAACATGTTTTACTACGGCGCTCTGACGGCTGCGGAAAAGGTGTATGATGTGCTCGGCATGGACGCCATGGCTGCACAGTGTCGGCAAAAGGCGGTGCAGCTGAAGAGTGCGATCAACCGTTTGCTGTACAGCGTCGAAAAAGGGCTGTACTGTGAGGGGTTGACCACCCCGACGCCGCAGGCGGAGCTGAATGATTCTCTGCCGCAAAGCAACGGCAAGCTGTATTATCGCAAGCACGCCAACATTTTGGCGGCTTGCTTCGGCGTTTGTGACACCGCGCGCGCCCGCACGATCCTGCATCGGGTGATGACGGATGAAACGCTGGGCGACTGTCAGCCGTACTTTATGCACTTCCTGTTGGAGGCGGTCAATCGCAACGGTCTGCGCGACACCTATATGCTGCAGCTGGCGGAACGCTGGAAACAGGCGGCTGCGACCTGCCCGAAGGGATTGGGGGAAGGCTTTGTCTGTCCGGAAAACTATACCTTTGATCTCAGTCATGCCTGGGGCGGCACGCCGCTGTATGCTATCCCCAAAGCGTTGCTTGGGTTCGAAATGATAGAGCCGGGCTTCAGGAGAATCAGGCTTTCGCCCTCCCTGCTCGGACTGCCGTCGGCTACGGTGGAAATGCTGACGCCGTACGGAAAGATCGTGTGCAGGCAGGAGGCGGGGAAAGCGCCGAAGGTGGATGTTCCCGACGGAATCATTGTGGATCACAAATTCCATAAAACCACTTGACTACACCTAACTTTTGTTGTATACTGTGTATGAATTTAAATCGTTTTAAACAAATTTTACCAATTTTCTTGCTGCATCACTGCAGGGGTATGTCCATGGGAGAAAGGTTCGATGCAAATGAGTAGACATTTTCGCTTTCGGAAGGTGGCGGCGTTGGCGTTATCGCTGACCCTGCTTTCTTCTGCTGCGCTGCCTGTTTATGCTGCAAATACGGGGAATACTGCCGGAACGGGCAGTATTTTCGATATAGAGCATTATGAGGCGTATCGTGCTTATCTGGCGCAGTATCCGGACGCAGACTATGTGTCTGCTGCAACCGTGATCGATTGCGCCGCAAAGACGGAGGAAGCGCAAAAGCTGACGCTTGAGGATGTGGCGTGTGTGCGCCTTCTGCAGGATCAGGCGGTGGAGTATGAATTCTCCGTGTCGGAGAGAGGCTTCTACAACATTGAGCTGCTGTATCATCCCATGGAGGGGGACGGCACGGCGATCAAGATCGATCTTCGCCTGGACGGGAAAAACCCGTTTGACGGCACGGCGGGCATGCCCCTTTCCCGCAAATGGCTTTTCAGTGATGAAATCCGCAAGGATACGCAGGATAACGAAATTCGACGGGATTCGGTAGAAGCGGAAGGCTGGATGCGCACAAGACTTGAAAACGCCTCTGTGACTGACGGTGAACCGTTGCTGTTTTATTTGGAGCCGGGTGTGCACTCGGTGCAGGTCCGTGCCGTCCGCAATGTGATTGCTTTGGCGGAGATCGGCTTTGTGCAGCCCCGAAGGACTGCGTCCTATGCCGAAATGCTGGCGCAGTGGGAGAAATCCGGCTACAGCGATGCCGAGGCTTCTCTGGAACTGGTGCAGGCAGAGCTGGCTGACGGGCGTTCCGATCAGAGCATTGCTATGCAAAATGACCGTTCATCGGCAACGACGACGCCGTATCACAGCTATAAAATCCGCTATAACTGCATCGGCGGCAGCTCGTGGAAAACCTCCGGTGAGTGGATCGAGTGGAAGGTCAATGTGCCGAAAAGCGGACTGTATACGGTCGCTGCCCGCTTTTTGCAGAGCGAAAAGAGCGACAGTGTTTCCACCAGAATTCTCACCATCGACGGAGAACTGCCCTTTGAGGAAGCAGCATACATTTCCTTCCCCTACAGCAGCAGCTGGCAAACCATGCTGCTCGGGGACGGCACGACCGATTTCAAGTTTTATCTGGAAGAGGGAGAGCACACTCTGCGCATGACGGTCGGGCTCGGCAGGCATGCGGCAGTGATCGACGGCGCGTCGGAGGCGCTGGAAAAGCTCAATGCGCTTTATGTCAACATCGTGATGGTGACCGGCACTTCTCCGGATCTGAACCGCGACTATAACATTGCAAAGCTGCTGCCGGATGTGCTGGCGGATATGGCAAAGGTCAGCGCTGACCTGAAGGAGCTTGAACAGCAGAAAAACACGGTTACGGGCGATGACAAGGGAGAGCCGACCTTTGAACGCCTGTATCTGCAGCTTGACCGCATGGTGAACGATCCCGAGTCGGTGCCCCGCCGTCTGAGCAATTTCCGCTCCAACATCACTTCGCTCGGCACCTGGATCAACGATAACCGTTCACAGCCGTTGACACTGGATTATTTCCGGTTGCTTTCGCCGTCTGCCAAGCTGCCGAAAGCGGAAAAAGGCCTTTTAGCTTCCTTGAAACACCATCTTCTCCAGTTCATCGGCAGTTTCAGAATGAACTACACGGAAGTGGGAAGCGTTGAAACAAACGCAGACCGCAAGGTGACGGTCTGGATCAGCTCCGGCCGCGATCAGGCGGATATTATTCGTAAAATGATCAACAGCGAGTTCACGCCTCAGCACGGAATTGAGGTGGATCTGCAGCTTGTGAGCGCCGGCGCACTGCTGCCGGCAACGCTGGCGGGCATCGGACCGGATGTGAGCCTCGGCGTCGGTGAGGCAGAGCCTGTGAACTATGCCCTGCGCAATGCGGCGGTGGATCTTTCAAAGCTCAGCGGTGCGGATGAGGTGTTTTCCCGTTTCCACGAGGCATCTCTGACGGCTTTCACGCTGGATGACGGTGTGTATGCCCTGCCGGAAACGATGGACTACCCGATGCTTTTCTACCGCAAGGATGTTTTGGCGGAGCTGGGAATCGATCCGGAGGATCTGAAAACCTGGGATACGCTGCTGCAGAAGGTGCTGCCGGAATTGATGCTGTCCTATTTCGACTTCGGACTCACCACGGATATGAAGAGCTATGCAAGCCTTTTGTATCAGTATGGAGGCGAGTTTTATAACACGGAAAAAACCGCCTCGGCGCTGAACAGCACACAGGCGTATCAGGCGTTTGAAACCATGACACAGCTGTATACGGATTATAAGATCCCGAAAGCGTTTGACTTTGTGAACCGTTTCCGCTCGGGACAGATGCCGCTGGCGGTAACCAGCTATGCCGTTTACAATCAGCTGTCGGTTTTCGCTCCGGAAATCGAGGGTAAGTGGGGCATGACGGTGCTGCCCGGTGTGGTGGACAGTGAAGGAAACATCCACAACACGGCGGCAACCACCGTGTCCGGCTCGGTCATCATGAAGAATTCGGAGCATGTGGACGACGCATGGGAATTCCTCAAATGGTGGTCGCAGGGCAGTGTGCAGAGCGAGTATGCCGCAGAGCTGGAAACGACGCTCGGAACGGCTGCGCGTCTCACCACGGCAAACCTTGAGACAATGGAGACTCTGCAGTGGAGCAGTGATATAAAGGCAGCGCTCAAGGAGCAGCGTAACAGCCTCAAGGGTGTCGAGCAGATTGCCGGCAGCTATTACACGGGCCGCTATTTCGATTTTGCCTTCCGCGATGTTGTGGAAAACGGCGGAAATACGCGAGAGAGCCTTTTGGATTCCTGCGAAGATATTACCACCGAAATTGTCGAAAAGCGACAGGAATTCTACGGAAAGGAGCAGTAAAGAACAATGAAGAAAATAAAGTCTCTTTGCAAAGAGATAGTTGCGCACCGTCAAAACTATCTCTTTATGGCTCCTTTCATGATCGTGTTTCTGACATTCACGGTCGTACCGGTGCTGATTTCGATTTTTTACAGCTTTACATACTTTAATGTGTTAGAGCCCCCGCGCTTTATCGGTCTGCAGAATTACTATAAGCTGTTTTTGAACGATTCGCTCTTTCTCACAGCTTTTTCCAACACGCTGATCCTGGCGGTCATCACCGGCCCGATCGGCTATTTCCTGAGTCTGTTTCTTGCGTGGGTGCTCAATGAATTTTCGCCGACGGTGAGGACGATACTGACATTCTTCTTCTACACGCCCTCGCTTTGCGGCAGCATTTTTGTCATTTGGATGCTTTTGTTCAACGGTGACCAGTACGGCTTGCTCAACGGCTTTCTCATGAACTTGGATCTGCTGTATGAACCGATCGATTGGACGCGAAACACACAGTATATGCTGCCGATCGCATCCATTATCTGTATCTGGTCCAGCTTCGGCACAGGCTTTTTGTCCTTCATCGCCGGCTATCAGGGCGTGGATAAAAAGCTGTATGAGGCTGCGGCAATGGATGGCATCCGCAACCGTTGGCAGGAACTGTGGTATGTCACATTGCCTTCCATGAAACCGCAGCTGCTGTTCGGCGCCGTGATGAGTATCACCAGCTCGTTTGGCGTCGGCGACATCATCAGCGGCGTGTTCGGTTTTCCGAGCGTCGGATATAAGCTCTATACCCTCGTGCACGAATTGCAGGATTACGGAAGCACGCGCTTCGAGATGGGCTATGCTTCCGCCATCGCGACGGTGTTGTTTGTCGTAATGGTGCTGCTGAACAAGGTTGTGCAAAAACTGCTTGCAAAGGTAGGTCAGTGATGAAAAATAGACTGAATCGCTCAAAAGGCGGCACAATAGCGTTGCTCATCGTGATCTCCCTGTTTGCTGCCATTATGGCGCTGCCGCTTATACTGGTGATCGGAAACTCATTCAAGCCCCTGCACGAGTTGTGGGTATTCCCGCCGCGTCTGCTTCCGGAGGATCCGACGCTGAAAAACTATCGGGATATGCTAAATGTCATGTCCGGCTCGCTGGTGCCTTTTTCGCGATATATCTTCAACACGGTCATGATTACGGCGATCGGCACGGTCGGCAACATTGTTTGCTCCTCTATGTGTGCCTTTCAGCTTGCGAAGATGAAGTTTCCGGGTCGCAATGCGATCTTCAAACTGATCGTGATGACGCTGATGTTCAACGCCACCGTGACGGCAATCCCGAACTATATGATCATGTCCAAGCTGCACATGATCGACACCTATTGGGCGCTCATCATCCCCACATTCGGTTCTCCGCTCGGACTGTATCTGATGAAGCAGTTCATGGAGCAGGCTATACCGGATTCGCTGATCGAGGCAGCGCGCATTGACGGCGCATCGATGTGGACGACTTATGCGCGCATTGTCATGCCCTGCGTCAAGCCGGGCTGGCTGACGCTGATTTTGCTGTCGGTGCAGTCGCTGTGGAATTTGGGCAGCACGACCTACATATTCAGTGACGACAAGAAGACCCTGGCATATGCGTTGACACAGATCACATCGGGCGGCATTGCCCGCGCCGGCGTCGGCACGGCGGTTTCCGTCGTCATGATGAGTGTGCCGATTTTGATCTTTGCACTGACGCAAAGCAACATCATGGAGACCATGTCCACTTCCGGCATGAAGGAGTAACAGGTTATGAAAAAATCATTCAAAGCAATTACCTTTGTTATTCTCCTTTGCATGCTGCTGTCGATGTTTGCGGGTGCCGAGGGAGATAAAAACACTTCGTATTATTCTTACACCTATACTGAGGATTATAAAGAGATTATCAACACACCCGCCCCGTATACCGCCGAGCTTACGGTCAGCGGAGAAGACCTGGGGATCGGATCGTTTAACGGCCTGACGGGCGTGACATATGACGAGAAAACAAACCGCATCTATCTTGTGGATTCCGAAAACGGCAGGATCGTCATTCTTGACGAGTCCTTCGGACTTGTGCAGGTTCTGCAGAACTTTGATAACAACGGGCAGGCGGATACCTTCCATTCACCGGACACGGTGTATATCCGTGACGATCGGATGTATGTTTCCGATACGAATGCACACCGTATTCTGATCTTCAATAAAGCGGACTATACGCTGCAGCGGGTGATCGAACAGCCGGAAATCAGAATTCTCGGCGACTACACCTTCCTGCCGGAGTCCTTTGTGGTCGATTTGGCGGGACGCATCTATGTCATCGTCAAAAATGTCAATAAGGGTGTTGTGCAGCTGGATGCCGACGGAAAGTTTGAGCGCTTTGTGGGCGCACCGGAGGTTACGCTGACATATATCGAAAAGCTGTGGCGTCTGCTGATGAACGACACACAGAAAGCACAGCTGGAAAAAGCGGTGCCGACCGAGTACAATGCCGTTAAGATTGACGAAAAAGGCTTTTTGTATCTGACAACACAGGATGCGACCATACAGCCGATCACAAAGCTCAACTGCGCGGGCAGCAATGTGCTGAATGTGAACACGGAATATCCGCCGTACGGCGATTCTAAGTACTATGAATCGAAGGGCTTGAAGACCACTTCCGCTTTTGTGGATATCGCTGTGCGCGAGGACGGCATCTATGCGGCGCTGGACTCCTCAAAGGGACGCATCTTCGTGTATGATCAGGACGGCGCACTTTTGTACTGCTTCGGCGGCATCGGCAACCAAAGCGGTCTGTTCCAGTCGCCCTCTTCGATCGAGATCAACGGCGGCACGCTGATGGTCGTGGATCAGAAAGACAATTTGCTGACGGTGTTTACCGAAACCGATTTCGGCAAGGCGGTCGATTCCGCTGTCACGCTGATGCTCGGCGGCAAATACGATGAGTCGGCGGAAAGTTGGAACCGCGTTCTGGCAATGTGCCCGACCTACAATTATGCATACAAATGTCTGGCAAGAACCGACATTCAGGCAAAAGCCTATAAAGACGCGCTGGAGAAGTTGAAGGGTGACTCCAGTTACAACTATTACTATAAGGCCTTCGAGGAAGAAAGAAAAACTTTTATATCCGAGCATTTCACCTGGCTGTTTTTGGGACTGTTCGGTCTCATTGCGCTGGTCGTTGCGGTTGGCTGGCTTTGGAAAAAGTACCGCCTGACCGAAAAACTCGAGCGCTAAGCGTTTGTGCGCGAGCTGCGATACGGCAACCATGTGATGTTCCATCCCTTTGACGGCTTTTGGGATCTGAAAAGAGAAGGACGCGGCAGCCTGCGCGCTGCCAACGTGCATGTGGCGCTGTTTATCCTGTTTTACGGCATACGGTATCAGCTGAGCGGCTATTGCTTCACGCATGAGCTCGTTGAGGATCGCAATGTGCTGTACGGCGTACTGATGATGGTGTTGCCGCTGGCAATGTGGATCGTGTCCAACTGGTGTTTCACAAGCCTTATGGACGGCGAAGGATCCTTGAAGGACATCTACATTGCCACTGCCTATGCGCTGCGTCCCTATATCCTGACGGCAATTCCGATGCTCTTATTGTCGCATTGCCTGTCCGGAAACGAGGCATTTATCTACAATACCTTTGACAGTATCATCATGTTCTGGATGCTGGCGCTCATTTTCTTCGGCATGCAGATAACGCACAACTACTCTTTTGGGAAGGGTATCCTCACGGGAATACTGACGCTGATCGGTATGTGCCTGATGATGTTCCTGGCGCTTGTCTGTTTCAACATCGCACAGGATCTGTATGCCTTTGTCAAGGACATATACACGGAAGTTTCATACAGAACATATTAAGTGGTGAACGCTATGAGAAGAAAGAAAAAATTGTATATCTGTCTATCGGTGATCGCCACTGTGTTGGTTTTGGCTGTGCCGGCTGTAACGCTGCTGACGGGTAATCGGCTGCAAGCATCTGCGGTGTCCGGCAGGACGGATGCTGCGGTGAACGATGAGACTTTCACTCCGGTGAATGAGGGTGAGATCGTCCTGGAAAACGACCGCGTCCGCTTTGTGCTGGATGCAAAAACGACCCATTTCACGGTTTCGGATAAGGGGGCGGGCTCTGCCTTTGCTTCGTATGCAAGTACAGCGGCGGAAGGCAGTGACGGGTTGTATTTCAGCGAACTTGCGATCGACTACTACAATGCGGACGGACTGCAGAAATCGCTGTATTCGACGGATAACAGCGTGCGTTTCGGCAGCTATACCGTTGAAAAATCCAATAACGCAGTTCGCGTTACCTATGACGTCCGCGAATCGGAAACCGACATTTTTGTGCCGTCTGTTTTCACCAAGGAAACATTCGAGAAGGAGATCCTCGGCAAGCTGAATGTCGGACAAAAGCGGCGTATCATCCGCTATTACAAGCTGCGCAGCGCCGAGGAAAATGCCGATCTGATCTCGGCATATCCGGAACTGAAAAAGCAGGATCTGTATATCGTGATCGATAGCATGAATGCAAAGGATCAGACCGAGGTCACGGAATATTTCAACGCGGTGGGATATACGGTGGAAAAATATGCCGCCGACACGGCAGAGATGGATATTACCGAGACTGAAATCGATGCGCCGGCGAAATTTCATGTTCCGGTGGAATACCGTATCACAAAGGACGGTTTCACTTCCGCTGTTCTGTCCGACCGGATCACCTCGGCAAGCGGGAAGCACACGCTTACGAATATACACCTGCTGCCGCTGTTCGGCAGTGTTGCCGAGGCGCGGGACGGTTATTTGTTCATTCCGGACGGCTCCGGCGCACTGATGACTATTGCCGAACGCAGCAATCAGCGATTGAATGTTAAAATCTACGGTGCGGATGCGTCTGTAGACAAGGAGCAAAATACGCAGATCACACAGAGTGCTGTGATGCCGGTTTTCGGCATGAACCGCAAAGACTCCGGTTTTTTTGCCGTGATCGAAAGTGCTGCCGAATGTGCGACTGTTTGCGGTCGTGTGCTGGGGGACTCCAATCTCAGCAGCATGGTCTATCCGAACTTTCTCGTCCGCTCTGTGGATGAAACGGATATCGCGGCATACAGCTCCGTGACGAGCCTCAGCCTGTATGCGAAGAAAGCGGTGACGGATCCGCTCACCGTGCGGTATATCCTTTTGGACAGTGAGAACTGTGACTATTCCTCCATGGCGAAGGAATACCGTACATACCTGACGGAAAAGGGCGTCTTTGACAAGCGCCTCACCGACGGAACGCCCCTTTATCTGGATTTCACCGGATATGTCACAACAGATGCTTCGCTTTTGGGCATTCCCTATGGCGCCAAAACGATTCTCTCGACGGTCGACGGCATGGATAAGGCAGTGGATGCGCTGCAAGCCGACGGCGTGACGGATCTCAGTGTGCGCCTCAAGGGGTATTCCCACAACGGCATGCAGAACGCAATGGTGGACTCCTTCAAGCCGGTGTCCGATGTGGGCAGCACGAAAGCTCTACAGGCATTGGCTGCAAAGCTGCAGCAGAACGGCAATCTTCTGTATGTGGATGATCCGATCGACATCGTGTATAAGGACGGCAGCTTTGACCGGTTCAGCAAGCTTACCCATGCGGCAAAGAAGATCAACCGTATGGTGGTGAAAAGAGGATTTCTCGATCCGGTGTTTCTCAAAAAGGATCGCCTGATCGGCTCGTATTATCTCCTCTCTCCGCGCTATTATGAGGCGTTGACCGATGTGTTTGTCACCGCCTTTGAAAAGAAAATGGGCTTGCCCGCGGATTACGGTTATTCCTGGGCGGGCTACGGCAGCCGCCTGATCGGCGATTATCAGGCATCGGATACGATCGACCGTGCCGAGGCGCGCCGTATGGCAGACAATGCGGCAGCCCGTGCCGAAAGCTTTGGCAGCCTCATGACGGAGGGCGGCAATATGTACGCCGTCGCCCGTGCCGATACACTCTTGAAAATTCCGCTGTCGGATTCTTCCTATCGGGTGGTGACCGAAAAGGTACCGTTCTACTCTATGGTGCTGCATGGGTACAGAAGCTATGCGGGTGCTGCCCTGAATTTGGCGTCGGATGCCGAAACGGCGTGGCTGAACACCATTGAAAGCGGCGCCAGCATGTATTATTCCTGCATGACCGAACCGTATACGGTGGTGAAAAATTTGGCACGACAGCAAATGCTGTATCCGATTGCGGAAACGCTTTCGCATAAGGAGATCGTGGACAGATATACGGCGTGGGCGCCCACATTTGAACGCTTGTCCACACAGCTGATTGCCCGACACGAGATCACGCCGGAGGGCATCCACCTGACGGTGTATGAGGATGGTACGGTTGTCGCGGTCAATTACGGAACGAAAGCGCTGACTTGGAACAATGTCACGGTTGAGCCCAGAAACTTTGCTGTTGTGCAGCAGGAGAAGATGCCATGAAGATGATGAAAAAGACAAAGACCTTTTCTTTGGAGCGGAAAAGAGCACGCTACGGGTATTTGTTTACTTTGCCGCTGATTTTGGGTCTTGCATTTATATTCATCCCGAATATCGTGCAGACGGTACTGTATTCTCTGAATGAAACTGTCATCGACGGCTCGGGATACACGCTGGAATGGATAGGGCTGAAGTATTATATCAAAGCCTTTGCGGGTGATGCAAAATTCCTGCAGTATATGCTGTCCTCGCTGGGCGAGCTTTTGGTGCAGGTGCCGGTCATTCTGATTTTCAGTCTTTTTATGGCGATGGTGCTCAATCAGAAGTTCAAGGGCAGAGTCGTAGCGCGCGCCATCTTCTTCCTGCCGCTGGTTCTCTCGACCGGCATCATATCGCGCGTGGAGGCCAGCACACAGCTGGACAGCCTGATGTCAATGCGCGATGCGCTGGAGGGAATGCAGGGAACACGGTTTGATCTGTCACAGCTGCTGTTGTCCATGAATTTCAACGCGACACTCAGCGATATTGTCGTCAGTGCCGCAACAGGCATCAAAGACATTGTCAACGCCTCCGGCATGCAGATATTTATCTTCCTGGCGGCTTTCCAGCAGATACCGGTGAGCGTGTATGAGGCGGCACAGGTGGAGGGCTGCTCCAAGTGGGTGCTGTTCTGGAAAGTGGTCATTCCGATGACCGCCAAGCAGATTTTGGTGGCGGGCGTGTACACGGTCGTGGATGTGTTCACCCGCACGGACGGTGTGCTGTTCACCTATATACATGAAATGGCGTATACAAACAACCAGTATTCCTACGCGATGGCAATGTATCTTGTCTACGCAATGGGACTGGGAATTATGATGGCTATCGCATTGGCAACGGCTTACAAACTGATGAATCGTTCGGAAGGAGGAAAGCGCCGTGCAAAAGGGGAAGGTTAAATTCGGAGCGATGCTGTGGGCATTTTTCCGATTTTTGCTGGTGTTCGGGCTTTGCTATGTGATCTTAAAGCCCTTTGCCACGAAGATCCTGTCTGCCTTTATGAGTCGGTCGGATCTGTTGGATGCCACGGTAAAATATGTTCCGAAGCAATGGAGTCTGTATTTCTGGAAGCATGCATGGGAGCATTTGCAGCTGTCCACGGCGGGCGTGAAAAGCCTGCGGCTGGCGATCATATCGGCAGTGCTGCAGATGATAACCTCCACGATGATCGGCTACGGACTGGCGCGCTTCAAATTTAAGGGCAGAAACCTGTTGTTTGTTGCGGTCATCTTGATCATCATCATTCCGCAGCAGGTCTACAGCATCCCGCAGTATCTCGGTTTCCGTTTCTTCGGCATCGGCGATCTGTCGCTGAATTTGCTGGATACGGACTGGCCGGTATACATTTTGGCGGCGACAGGACTTGCCATGAAGCAGTGCGTCTATGTCTATCTCATGCGGGAGTTCTTCATGGGTATGCCCTCGGATCTGGAAAATGCGGCGGCGGTGGACGGCGCTTCGGTGATGGGTACTTTTACACGGATCGTGTTGCCGAACGCCCGCACCATGATGGTGACGGTGTTCCTCTTTGCCTTCTGTTGGCAGTGGACGGACATCCGCTTTTCGTCGCTGTTCTTCACGGATCACATGACCATGACGCAGGTCGTGGCAGCCCAAAATCAAATGGCGGTGTATACCGACAGCGGCGTTTTGGATAGGATGGGTACTGCCATTGCGCAGAATGCGGCGGCAATTCTCGTTATTCTGCCGTTGGTCGCGCTGGCGGTCATATGTCAGAAGTTCCTGGTGCAAAGCATTGCACAGTCCGGACTTGCAAACTAGTCCGACTCTTCTTTTCTCTTTTAGGCTGTGAAAGCCGCAACGGTTGCGCTGCACAGCCAGCATATAGGTAATGTCCGTAAACACAAACATTGTACAGGGAGGAAAAAACATGAAAAAGTCTTTTTGGAGCAGAATTGCCGCTCTCGGTGTGGCGGCGGTGCTGATGTTCGGTCTGGTTGCCTGCGGAAACGGCAAGCCCTCGAACGACAGCAGCAACGACAATACCACTGACACCGGTAAAACCGACGATACCGTGGTGGATCTCGGCGGCTATGAGTTCGTTGTGACGAGCCCCTTTATTCAGAATTCTCCGGATATGGAGACGGTGATGGGCAGTGAACGCAGCTTTGAAGAAGCCCGTCAGAAGGTTGAAAAAGCCTATAACTGCAAGATCAAGGTGACCAGCCTTTGGCCGAGCATGGAAAATCTTCGCGCAAAGACGATGACCGGCGATAAGTATGCCGACATTATCCATATCCCGATGAACTTCCTGCTGCAGGCTATCCGTGCCGGATATATTCAGGATCTCAACAGCGTCAAGGGACTGTATCCCGATGACTACCGTTGGGTGAAGGCGTGCACGGAAATGGCGACCTATGACAAGGGTGTCTACGGTCTCAACTTTATGCGTCCCTCCGAAGTGCGTACCTGCCTTGTGTATAACCGCGATGTGCTGAAAAAGTGCGGTGTCACGGAAAACATGGAGCAGCTTGTGCGGGATAAGCAGTGGACCTTTGACAAATTCGCGGAGCTTTTGAAGAAAACCACAAAAGACACCAACGGTGACGGCAAGACCGATATCTTCGGCCTGATGCCCGCCATCTGGAACGAGCTGGGCTTTGCCATGATCAACTCCAACGGCGGCAGCCTTGTCAAGGTGGAAAACGGCGTTGCCAAGGAAAACTTCTCCTCACAGGAAGCAATCACCGCGCTGAATTATCTTTCGAAATGGATCAACGATGACAAAACCGTCGCCAATGTCTACGGCGCCGAGTCGCGACTGGGTGTTACCACGCAGGCGTATGCCAACAATTTTGTGAACGGCGAATGTGCCTTCATGTTCTGTGAAAGCTGGCTGATCACGCAGCAGATCAAGCCCATTGCCAACAATGTGGACTACGGTATTCTCCCGCTGCCTATGGGCCCGAATGCAACCGATTATGTTTCCAATGCCAATAACGCGTTGGTGTTCGCCATTCCCTCCACCAACACGAAGGATATTGACAAGACCGTGATCGTGATGAATGCTCTGGCTAAAGAGGTTGCCGGTGCGGAGAATGACAGCGACGCACAGGCGGCGTATGATTATGACATCATGATGGACTATTTTGGCAAGGAGGATGCCGATGCTGCCGAGATGTATAACCTCATTCTGAGCAAGTCCTATGTGGACAGAGGCGCTGCCGTGGATAGCCTGCTTGCCGATTTCGGTTCGGAGGTCGTGGTGGATGCCTGCGGCCGTCAGTTCGGTACGCCCGCAGCAGCCATTGAGTCTATCAGCGGCATGTATGATGACCAGATCAACAGTATTTATAACAAATAAATGACAAGTATTGCGGAGAGGAGGCTTATCATGAGAAATCGTAAGCTTCATTGCGGCCGACTGTTGGTGCTTGCTTTGACGGTGATCATGCTCTGCACGATCTTGTTGCCGACCGTGGCACAGGCGGCGGAAACAGCACTGGATAGCTATGACCGCACAACGGATATCGGCAGCTCACTGTTGCCCAAGGGGAAATTTGCCGCACAGACGCCCGCTTATCGAAGCGAGATGTTTTTCAAGGCGGTCAAATACCACCAGGGCTACTATAACCTGACGGTGGATGCCTTTTATCGGGAGAATGAAAAATCTGCCGAAGACAGCCTGCGTTTTGTTGTTGCCAAGGCAAAGGATACCTATAACAACAACGCAGAGGTGATGATCGAGATCGTCGTCACCGGACCCTATGTGCATATTTTTGCCCGTCAGAGCAACGGCACGCAGAAAACGATCCGGGATTTCTTCCGGTCGCACGGAACTGTCGGGGAGAAGAACGCCTACGCGGTCCGCTATTCCAACCGTCGGCTGTGGTTCTATGAGAACGGACAAAAGGTCTTTGCCAATATCGACCTCGGCAGCTACAGCCGCTATACGGATGTGCAGCCGTATGCGGGATTGGCCTTTCAGTTTGCTGCAGGGGCTTACTCCAATCTGCACCTGTGGGGCAAAGGAATCGAGTATTACGGCGATTTCCCCTCGATGCCGGAGGGCAACGGAGACTATGCGCCCTATGTCGGAATAAAATCCGAACAGGGCTCGTCTGCCACCTATGAAAACGGCGTCCTGCAAAGTGCAAATGTTTGTGCCGATCTGGTCTCCTTCACCAAGCTGCCCTTCACGGACAGCGACACCTATGCCTGGAGCTTTGAGGTGACGGTGGACGAGGCGGAAAAAGATTTCTACGGCTTGCGGGCGATCTTGCGTGCGGATGAGAGCTTGAAAAACCGATACCAGCTGACAATGGTTGAAAACCGTGTCATCGTGATGTATAATGACATAGAAATTGAGTCTGCCCCGTATAAAAGGGTTCTGGGGCAGCCCAATAAGGTCGGTGTTGTTGTCGGTCCGAAGAGCGTGTCGGTTTGGGTGGATGATGTTCTGGTGCTGGATAATGTGGCACTGGAGTATGATCTGCCGTCGCACCCCGGTGTTAAGATTGAACTTGCAAAGCTTGCTATCAGGAATATGCATTTCTACTATACGCAGAAAAAGGCGTTTGTGAAGCCGGCGTCCGATCCCACCATTCCGGTATTTACGAGCGGCATGTATAACGGCGCTCGGTATATGAAGGTGATGGCGGGCAACAAAGAGGCTGCCTATTCCAACTATACGGTCACCAAAGCTGACGGTCTCGGCAATAAGTATACCTTTGAAAATACTTCCCTGACCGACACTGCTGCCTATACCATGCGCACCAGCATGACCATCAACAAGGGTTTTGCCAAGCCATGGGAGGGGCCGCGTATCATGTTCCGCTCCTGCAAACAGGGGGATATCTACATTGCCTTCTGTGATACCCGTGCGATCGTGCTGATCGGCGGCGGAAACGAATTGGAATCCTGTCCCATGCCGTTCAAGGTCGGTCAAACCTATGATGTTGCCATCGAGTCCGATGCGGACAAGGTGAATGTGTGGGTGAACGGCAAGCTTATCTTCAATCAGGTGGCGCTGTCCAAGACCGGCGAGAAGACGACTGCCAAGCCGGGTCTGCAGCTGGAAGCCTGCGATGCGACGCTGGCTGACTTGAAGATCTACGGCAAATCGGTTGTGCTGACGAATGACATTTTCAATCTGGAGCTGCACAACAATCCGTATTTCAATTCGGTCTCCGTGCCGAAAAAGCCGAGCGGTAACATCAACCACTTTGACAATGCTAAGCTCAACGTGGAAAAATCGCGTGCAAAATACATGGACGGTACTTTGTTTGTGCCGATCACCAGTGAGACCAATTCCTATACCTTCGTCGATCAGAGCAGAACAAAGGGCTTGAACGGCTTGAAGAAAACGGATACCTTTGTGTGGCACTATAAGATCAAGCCGCAGCAGGTGTCCGCGGTGGAACTGGAGGGCGCAGAGCGCCAGGATGCCGGCATGACATTTACCGTCAAAGAAAGCTGGCATCCTTCGGAAAGCAATATCAACTATCGCAGCACGCTGTGCCTGATGGATAACCGTGCCGAGCTGCAGATATGGCAGGATTCCGTACAGATCAAGAATTTTGTCAAAAAAGATTTCACTTTGCAGCAGGATAAGGAATACACGGTGGATATGCTGGTCGGTCCCACCTGGATGAAGGTTTGGATCAACGGTGCTTTGACCTTCACGGCATTTGATCTTCCCGAATATCAGCTGTGCTTTACGGTTTCCGCGACCAATGTGCGGGCGGAAATGTCGGACATTCAGCTTTACAATGTGGAGCCCGAAAAGAATGCCTCCGTGTTGCCGGTTGCCGATACCGGAAAGGCAAAGCATGCGGGAGACACACTGGCGGCTGTGGCAGCACAGGCGGTTCCGATGGCAAAAAGCAGTTGGCTTTGGGTGCTGCTGGTTTTGGGCTGCATCATACCGATCGGCGGCGCGGCGGTTCTCGGCGTTTATGTGATAAAAACCGTAAAGAAAACACGGGAAAAGTCTGATTCCGAGCAAGCGGAAGGAGTGACAGAGCAATGAAAACAAAAAAGAAATTGATGATCATCATCGGCATTTGCGCTGTCCTGCTGGTGATCGGCGGCGTCTTTTCCGGCGTTTTCGCTGCGGCGCAGGTAAGAACATCGGCGCGTGAGAAAAAGCTGTACGCAGAAAACAACGGCGCAAACATCACAGAGGCTTTTCACGATCAGGCAAACGAATATATGGAGCCCCTGGAGCCGACAAAAACGGACGATATCACGGTTCGTCTGCGCACCAAGCGCTACAATGTAAACAAAGCGCAGGTGCAGTATACTGCCGACAAGGGAAAAACCTGGCAAACGGCAGATATGACCTTCGACAGGCATGACGATACCGGTTATTTCGACTTTTGGGTCGGAAAAATTCCGGCACAGGAGAGTGTCTTCTATTATCGCTTTATCTGTGCCAACGATACCGGCAGCTATTTTGTGGATCGCTCCCTGCAGCCGGATACGATGGAATCGGGCACCTATTCGGACTGCTGGGCGGTTTTGCCCGGCTATCACTCGGCGGATTGGACGAAGGGCGCACTGTGGTATAACCTCAGCCCGGATGCTTTTTACAACGGCGATATCTCCGGCGATGTGACGGTGTCGGACGGTAACGATATCAACTCCTGGAATCATCCCCGTCGCACGCTGGCGGATAAATACGGCGGCGACCTCAAGGGTATTGCCAAAAAGACGGAGTACATAAAGGATCTGTATGCGGATGCGGTGTTTATGAACCCGTTCAACCGTGCCTATCAGAATGTGGGGTACGGCCCGCTCTACTATGACATGGTGGAGCCCTCCTTCGGTAACGCGCAGAGCCTGAAGGATTCGCTGGCGGTATTGCACAAAAGCGGCTTCAAGGTCGGCAGCGATGCGGTCTTGACCTTTACCCCGTATAACAGCGCCTATTATAACAGCGATGGCACCTGGCCGTTTGCCGGCGCGGCGAGGGATGAGAACAGCATCTGGAAGGATATGTTTGTCTTCTATCAGTGGCCGGAAAATGTTCACTTGTCCTGGTCCGGCCCGGCGTTGGATCACTCCAGCAAGACGCTGCAGGAGCTGCTGTACACCACCAAGAATTCCTATATGCAGTATTATACGGCTGCGCCCTTCAACCTGGATTCCTGGCGCTTTGACTGCGGCGGCTGGCTGTACGGGCGGACGGACAGCGGATACCTGAACGATGTGCAGGTGCTTTCCGTCATCAAGAAAAACCTGCAGACAATCAATCCGGAGATCTTTCTTGTATCGGAAACCTCCAGCTATGATTCCATGCTGTCGACCGTGTGGGATTCGCAGTGGAACTTCAGCCTGGCAAGGAACTGGCTGTGGGATTATATGAAGGGGGCAACGAATGTTTCCACCCTGAAGCAAGGTCTCAACGGAACATTGGGTGTTTACCCGCGTCCGATCGCGCTGAGCACCTACAATCTGCTGATGACGCACGACCACACGCGCCAGGATGATCAAGCCCCGGCTTACATGGATCGTCCCGGACATCTGATCCTGATGACCTACATCGGTTCGCCCAGCATTTATTACGGCGAAGAGATCAATCTGGAACGCAAGAACGATGACGGCATCGGCTATGATGCCTCCTTCTATGCGATGGAGTGGGACGAGAGCAACTGGGATCGCGAGCGGTATAACCTCTATAAGGCGTTGGGCGAGCTGCGCAGCAAATACAGCGCGCTGAAAACCGGCGCTGTGCGGGATTTGGCGTTGGACAATGCACAGAGCATTTACGCATTCGGCCGCTTTGACGACAAAGGCACTGTCATCACGGTGGCATCGCAGAACAAGGAAAGCACCACGGTGGATGTCGAGGCGCGATTGCTGAGCGTCAAGGACGGTACGGTATTTACCGACTGGTTCACCGGCAAGCAGTATACGGTGGACGAAAACGGCATGCTCCACCTGGATGTCATTCCCGGCGGCAGCGTCTTTGCCAGCGGCAAAGAGGCGAGCAAATATCGGAGCATCTACACGGTCAGCAATCTGAGCCGTGCGAATGCCAATGTCTATCTGACGGACACCGGCGTGTTCCAACTGGACGGTGAGGGCAAGCTGGATAAGGCCGACAAGCTGACGCTGGCCGCCACGGAGCTGTACGGTGCCGGCAGCCTGTATGCCACGGCAGAAGGCAGCGGCAAGGCACTCCTTTCCGTTCGACAGGAAGCAACCGCCAAGGCGGCGGCTTACAATGTGACCGTGAGCGGCGATAAGCTGACGGTTACGGCACGCAAGCAGTCCGGCGACAAGCAGGAAAGCATCTGTGAGACAAAAATTGCGTCCGGCTCGGCGGTGAAGATCGACCGTGACGGCAACAACCGTTTTGCCGTGTTCACGGCAAAGACCAACGAAGACGGCACCGTTTCCGATGAGTGGACAGAGGTCGAGGGCAGCGCCTGCACCATTGCGATGGAGTATGAGGCTGTGATCGGCTTTGCGCCGCTGGAAGGCAGCGTCACGCTGAAAAATGTGACTGCCGCATCCCGTAAGGATGAGGTTGGCTTTGACAATTTCGACACCGAACAGGGCAATGCGCTCCTCACTTACAGCGATAAGAAAAATGCGACCGTTGAAAACGGCGCTCTGACCCTGACCGCCAAAAACGGCATCACCTATGCCAACGCGCAGAGCAAGGACAACGACTGGACCTTCAAGGTGAAGCTGGACACAGCCGTTGAAAAAGAGGGCGACTTCGCCGGCGTTTGGAGCGTGAGCGATGAAGAGCAGTGGGTGGCTGCCGGTCGTACGGTGATCGACGGTCAGCAGGTCCTCTTCTTCGGCAGAACGACAAACGGCACGATGCAGGTGGATGCCTATGTTAAGGATATCAATCCGCAGTCCGCTGTGATCGTTCAGCTGCAGCGTATCGGCAGCAACTACACGATGGCATATTCCTATGACGGCAAGAGTTTTGCGGTCGTGGAGGATCTGCTGTTTGCCAACTTCAGTTCGGAGCATGTCGGCGCGTTTGTGTCCGGCAAGGCGACGGCGGGCTTTGATTATGTCAGCTTCGGCGACTGCGTCGGCGGCGGCAAGGCGTTCAACACGCCCTATGCCTCCGGTGTGGTGGATGTGGACTATTCCGATGCGGTCGGCGCTATGATGACGGAAAAGACCGTCATCGTCAGCGGCACTTGGGAATACGGTAATGAGGGCTATTATCAGAGCGGGCAGTCCGGCGTTGCTCAGTTGGGCTTCGCGGCAAAGGCTTATGATGATTTCAAGCTGAATGTGACCCTGCAGCTGGAGGACGGCAAGGGCTATGCTGCTGTCGGGTTCGGAAAGACGGAGCATGACAGCGATGAAAACGACGGCTTCCTGCTCAAGTATACCCGTGACGACCGCCTGACCCTATACAAAAACGGGGTGGAAATGTCCTCGGTGACCGTGAAAAAGCAAAAGGATGAGAACGCCCTGCGGGTCATCCTGGAGGTCAAAAACGGCAACATCCGCGTGTATGTCGGTCAGAACGCCGCCTGCGCGCTGAGCCTTGACGATACCGGATGCGGTAAGGGACATGTTTGCTTCTATGCCGTGAATACAGCGGCGCGTTTCATGAACCATCGTCTGACCTCGCTTTCGTCCAGCTGGAGCATTCTGACCAGTACAAACGCCCAGAGAAGCACCGTGTTCGGCGGCGTGAATACCATTGTTTGCAAGGGTCAGACGCAGTCCAGCATGAACAAATACGGTGCCGCCACGCTGCTCGGCGTCGGCACGACCGATTTTGTTACCTCTCTGGAGATCAATCTCGGTTCCTCCACCGAGGCGGGCGTTCTGGTTTGCGCCTCCGAGGGCGCGTCGAAGGCGGTTGACGGCATCAGTCTGGTGCTGAATAAAGAAGGCAACCTGGTTCTGCGTGCAGACGGCACCGAGGTCGGGCGCCACACGTTGGGCGAAAAGACAGAATCGGCAACCGTGATGCTGGTGAAAAAGGATCGCCTGTGTCGGGTGTATGTCAAGGGCACGGCAGCGCCGGTCATCACCTATGAGGACACCGTAAGCCGCGGCGGCACCTATCAGCTGTTCGCGACTGACAACGAGTCCCGTTTTGTGGGCTTCGGCTTGGAGGACATCCACAATATCTCTGTGGAGGACAGCACGCTGTATAAGCTGTGGCAAAGAGGCAAGCTGTACAGCATTGCACCGACCACCTACCGCGAGAACTTCAACAAGCAAAGCGGATGGGAAAGCCTGACGAAGTATCACGGGGATCACGGCACTTGGGAGATTAAAGACGGTGCACTTTCCTGCACGGTTTCCCCAGGCTGGGCGTCCGGTGTGACGATCTATGACCGCTTGTTCAGTGACTTCAATATGGAATTCAAATATCGCTTTGATGATGTCAGCGATAACTTCGCCGGTGTGCTGCTGTATAAGCCGCGCCTTGACGATACCAACAACACGGCGAAGTATTCTCTGCTGCTGTACAGCAACGGCAATGTGATCCTGTATGAGGCAAGCACAAAGCAGTTTGCGGCACAGGGCAAGCTTGAAAACTTCGAGGTCGGCAAATGGAATCAGTTGCGCGTTTCCAGTGTCGGCAACACCATCAAGGTGTATCAGGGCGATAAGTGCCTGATTAATTACAGCAACGCAGCGCTGAACGGCGCAGAAGGGTTTATCAGCTTCACGGCGAACCGCACGCTGGTGTCCTTCGACGATGTTCTGATCGATCCTAAGAAATGAAGGGGTGAAAGAGATGTCAAAAGATAAAATTTTGCGGGTCGTATTGCCCGTTGCGGCGGCGGTGGTCGTTGTCTGCGTGTTGTGCATCCTCTTTCTGACGCAGTGTCGATCCGGGGCGGATACCCCCGTGATCGACACGGACAATACCGCTCCGACAACCGCTCCGACGGTTGCCGACGATGTGGAAGTCAGCGATCGCAAGGATTTCGATTGGCGTTCCGAAGCAGGAGACGGCAAGGGCAAGGACGAAGGTTTTAACACTATTTCGGACGCGACCAAGCCGAGCGGTAATGACGATTCCTCAAGGAATGAAACTGACGGGGACGGATTACGGCATGATGAAAGCAAAAACGGGGGTCAGGAAGCGGACTTCGCTTCCTGGGACACCGCACGGCCGTAAATGACTTACGAAAGGAGGAAACGCTTATGAACAACATTTCAAAAAAGGCATTGGTATCCCTGCTTTCGGTTGCAGTGCTGCTTGGGACAATTCTCTTGCCGAACACTGCCTGGGTGCGTGCGGCGGATACGCCTGTTCAGTTTGTGAAGGAACTGACACCGGTGGATGCCGATGTCGCCACTGACGGCACACTGGCAAAATACGATCTGCTGGGCGATCCGACAAAGGGATTGACGCTGAATGAAGGCGATACCTATGTCTTCGACATGGATATCCTGGCAAACCGGTATAACACCGATCAAGGCGGAACGGCAAAACCCTTCGGCTTTGATCTGCTCGGCAATCCGACAAAGTCGGACAACGGATTGGAGATAAAGCTGGCGGGCGTGGAATTTGCCAACAAGAACGCACTGTATTGGATCGCAAACGGTTCCTGGAATGTGTATATGGATCAGTCGCAGCCGTTTACCATTTGGGGCGGCGGCAACTATCATTACCGTTTCACGGTGAAGGCCTATGAGAGCATCCGCGTGGAGTTCTGCTACTCCGAGGGATACAACGCCGAGAAAAAAGGGTTCGATGCCACGGTTGCCTGGGATCAGGTTTACGGCCTGAGCGCTGTGAAGCCCGGCGACGGCACGCTGTTCTATCCCAATCTCGCTTTCCTGGATCAGGACGGCAAGGTGAGCAATATTGCCGTACAGTACAGCGGTGAAAACGAGGGCGACACATCGCCCATCGTAAAACAGATCACGCTGACGGATACCGATAAAGCTACCGACGGTACGCTGGCAAAATACGATCTGCTGACAGACCCCACAAAGGGCATCGCCATGGAAAGCGGCGACACCTATGTCTTTGATATGGACATTCTGGCAAACCGGTATAACACCGATCAAGGCGGCACGGCAAAGCCCTTCGGCTTTGATCTGCTCGGCAATCCGACGAAATCGGATAACGGCGCAGAGATAAAGCTGGCGGGCGTGGAATTTGCCAACAAGAACGCACTGTATTGGATCGCAAACGGTTCCTGGAATGTGTATATGGATCAGTCGCAGCCGTTTACCATTTGGGGCGGCGGCAACTATCATTACCGTTTCACGGTGAAGGCCTATGAGAGCATCCGCGTGGAGTTCTGCTACTCCGAGGGATACAACGCCGAGAAAAAAGGGTTCGATGCCACGGTTGCCTGGGATCAGGTTTACGGTCTGAGCGCTGTGAAGCCCGGCGACGGCACGCTGTTCTATCCCAATCTCGCGTTCTTGGATCAGGACGGCAAGGTGAGCAACATCACCATGCGGCAAAGCGGCAACAAGGACGGTACAGTGGCTACCGTAGAGAAAATCACACTGGAGGACGCGGATAAAGCTACCGACGGTACGCTGGCAAAATACGATTTGCTGGAGGATCCCACGAGCGGACTTGCCATGGAGGTCGGAGAAACCTATGTCTTCGACATGGATATCCTGGCAAAGCGGTATAACGACAGTCAGGGCGGAACGGCAAAACCCTTCGGCTTTGATCTGCTCGGCAATCCGACGAAATCGGATAACGGCGCAGAGATAAAGCTGGCGGGCGTGGAATTTGCCAACAAGAACGCACTGTATTGGATCGCAAACGGTTCCTGGAATGTGTATATGGATCAGTCGCAGCCGTTTACCATTTGGGGCGGCGGCAACTATCATTACCGTTTCACGGTGAAGGCCTATGAGAGCATCCGCGTGGAGTTCTGCTACTCCGAGGGATACAACGCCGAGAAAAAAGGGTTCGATGCCACGGTTGCCTGGGATCAGGTTTACGGTCTGAGCGCTGTGAAGCCCGGCGACGGCACGCTGTTCTATCCCAATCTCGCGTTCTTGGATCAGGACGGCGAGGTCACCAATATTCAGTGTACCTACACGCGGGAGGTAAAGCCGCCGGTGATCGGCGAAAATGAAACCGACCTTGCCAAGGATCGTGAATTGCCGGACAGCTTTGCCGGTGGCGAGGACACGGTGCTGGATCTCGGCAAGGTTGTACCTACAACGGACGGCAATTCGTGGAACTATTCCGCCACTTTCCGCTATGATCGGTTCGGCGGCGAGTACAGCGGCTTGAATGCAATTTTTGCCGAGGGCACTTATGACGGCAAGAGACAAAATCTGATGATCTCCGCCAAAGCGCATAAGCAGGGCGAGACGGTGACCGGAACAAAGCTGGTGCTGCGCGCCGGCACTGACGGTACCGGCACGCATGAGGTGACGCTGCCCGACACCGTTTACGCGACGGGAGTGGACTATACCCTCACCGTGCGGGTGAGCGGCGGCAAGGTTTCTTTTTGGATCAATGACGACATTCTGCTGGAGAACTTTGATCTGGCGGCTGCCGGTGTGACCGATCTCTCGCCGAAATTCGGTTTTAATGCCGATGGCACAACCGGTACGATCTCCGCTATCCATGTGTGGGGCGACATCAATCGCTCCACCGTGCCGGAAATGGGCGCAGATGATGAAGACATGATCGGCGACCGCAAGGTGCCGACCGCGTTCATCGGTCATAACAATATGACGCTGGATCTCGGTAAGATTGCGGCTTCCAAGGATAATGCAACCTGGAGCTTCTCCGGCAAATTCACCTATACCCAACTGGCTGACGGCTACAGCGGTTTGAACATCACCTTTGCTGACTGCCTGCATAAGGATGCGCGCAAGGATCTGACCGTAACTGCCCGTGCACACAAGGTAAACGGGCAGGTAACGGATACGCAGGTCGTGCTGTGGACCGGCGTGAACGGCGATGTGCTGCACCTCGACGGAAAGGGCATTACCTATCGCACCGATCGGGAGTATGTTTTCACGGTGCGGCTGCAGGGTGGCAAGGTATCGTTCTGGATCGATCATACGCTCCTTATCGGTGAATTTGATCTGACAGCAAAGGGCGTGTCCGCACTGCGACCGAAATTTGCCCTTAGCGGCAACGGCTCCGGCGGAACGCTTTCCGAATTGCATGCGTGGGGTGATATCGAGCGTGTTCTGCCGGCAACCCGTCCCGCATCGGCGGCAAATCTGCTGCAGAACTGTGAGGAATTCCTTTCCTTCACGCCCACCATCAGAAGCAACTATTACGACAACAGCAAAATTCAGGTGCAGGGTGAAACCTGGTATTATTCCGGCAGCTATGTGTACAGCGGTATGGCTGCCTACGGCGGTATCACGCCGATATTCGGTGAGGGTACTTATACCAAGCCGGCAGGCAACGGTACGGCGGCTATCACCGGTACAAGAGAGCTGTCTGTTACGGCACGCTCCGGCGGATTTAGCGGCGAAGTCAGACAAACGCAGAGCGTTATCTGGGCGGACGGCGAACCGATCCTGGTGAGCGGCGTATCCGGGCTTTCTCTTGAGATCGGTAAAAAGTACACCTGGACGGTGGAAATGAGGAACGGTCTTCTGACCTACTGGCTGGACAATACGCTGGTCTTCAACGATGTGGATCTTTCTGCCTACGGCATCACGAACATCCGACCGAAGTTCGGATTGCTTCCCGACGGTTCTTCCGGCACACTGTCGGATGTACAGGTGTGGGATGAGGTCACGACCGACCAGGAGCCGGTGTATACCGATAAAGATATCAACAATGCCGTTCTGCGCGATGTGAAGGTGACCGCTTCTCTCGGCAGACTGCTCTATGAGGGCGTTTCCTACACCGATGGCGGTGAATATTACTATGCGGCTACTGCCAAAGGTAACGGCGTGCGGCTGATCGTTGCAAAAAGCGGCGAGGCCACCGCAGAAACCTATTACGACGGGAAAACGGTGTACCTTGTCAATCACAAGGGCGGAACCGATACCGTCATGGCAAAGGCAGCTGCCAATGCGGATACGGCAAACGGTTGCCGTTATACCGTGAAATACAGCGCAGGTCTGGTTTCCGTCTGGGTGAACGACACCTTGGCGCTCAGCAAGGTAAAGATCGACGGCTTTGCGCCGGCAGCCGGTGTGGCTGCCGCAAGCGGTGCCGCGGGCGAGGTGACGGACATCCTGCTGTGGGGCGATGCTTCGCAAGTCGGCGGTATGGTATATCAGCAGTTTGACGACATCTCCGCATATCGCACGGGAGGGAAGACCTATCCCTCTGCAAACGGTTATGTGTTCGGCGGCTGGTATCAGACGGCGGGCGAGGATAAGCCTGTAGCGGAAAGCACCGTCAGCGGCTCTGCCTATGCCAAGCTGGTGCCTGCATCGGTCCTGAGCGTGAAGACCAAGACACAGAAGGACATCACCTATTCTTCGGACAAATCGGATCTGCGGTTCGTGACGACGGTTGATTCTTTGTCCTATCGCAACATCGGTATTCGGTTGAGCTGCGACGGAAAGACGCGCACCTTCAGCGGAAAAGATGTGTATAAGGCTATCGGAACTGCCGACAATGAGGAAAAATGGAATTCGCCCAAGATGGCTTTCGGCAGCGATTCGCTGTATTACTTCACGGTCAAGGTGAAGAATGTGAATCAGCCGAATGCCGTTTGGACGGCGACGCCGTGCTGGACAACGCTGGACGGCACAGGGGTCGTCGGTGTGACGAACGAGGTTGCCGTCAACGACAAGTTCGGCAAGCGTATCGAGAAAGAACAGCTGGATCTGAACGGAAACACGCTTTTGCAGATTTCCTCAAGCGAAAATATCATGTCATATGTCATCCGTACCAAAGACGGCAAGACCGTTGTGATCGACGGCGGCACAAAGGATGACGCGGAGTATCTCGTGTGGGTTCTGAAAAACCGCTATGGCGTATCCGCGGTGAATGCGTGGTATGTCACCCATGAGGATGAGAACCACTACGGCGCGTTGGAAAGCATCCTGGACAGCGGAAGTCTTGCAATCAATAAGGTATATTATAATTTCCTGGAAGGCTCGACCGGCACATTCAAGGCAAAGCTGGATGCCGCAGCCAACGCCGAGGTGATCGGCCGCACAGTGCACACCTACGGCGGTGTGACTGTCCGTGTGATCAATGATCATAGGGACTATGCAGGGGCTGCCAACACCGCCGACAAGGCGACAATGGTGCTGCTTGCCGAATTCGGCGGCAGCAAAAACACCGGTGTGCTGTTTCTCGGCGATCTCACCAAGGAAACCGAGGCGTATGTGCTGAGACAGGCACAGGATGCCGGTGTGGATATCACCGGCAAGGCGGTGCAGGTAGATAACCATGGGTACATCGCCTGCTCCAGAGCGTTCTATGAGCAGCTGCAGCCGAAGGTTTGTCTGTGGCCGTGCGTGCGGAGTGCTTGGGAGAATAATGCCGAGCTGCGTACATTCCTTTACGGCGTCGGCGTATGGACGCAGTATTCCTCCGTATCCGAAAACATCGAATTCCATTAACGGCTTATTGCCCGGCAGCATAAGTGAAAGGCTTATGCTGCCGGGCTGAAGAAAAGGAGTAAACATGGCAAAGTACACGGCATCTGTGCCGATTTATCAGCCGCAGGAAAGCGGCTATCGAAACCCGCTGTATCGGGGCGACAAAACACCCGATCCCTGCATTGTGTACTGCACGCATAATCATTGCTACTATGGGGCGCATACCCATGACCACCGTGTTCTGCTGTATCGCAGCGAAACGCTCGGCGGCATGTTCTGCGGCGAACCGAAGGTGGTTTATGAGCCGAACGAGGCAGATAAGACCTATGGCTCTTTTTGGGCACCGGAGCTGCACTTTATCGACGGCAGATGGTATATCTATACCAGCACGCATCAAACCGCAGATAACCGCGGCTTCAAGCATGTACTGTGCCTTGCAGCCAAGACCGACGATCCGATGGACGGCTTTGAGCTGGGCGGGCATCTGAACCCGGAGGTGTTCGGTATTGATCCCACGGTGTATCAGAATAAGCGGACCGGAAAACTGTATTTGTGCTTTTCTCTGGTCGATGACGGCGATAAGGCAACCTTCGGCAAGCAGCGCCTGGCGCTGCAGGAGATGCGTTCTCCCACCGCCGTGACGGGGGACTACACCGTGATTGCCGAAGCAACCTACGATTGGGAGACGGTGCCGCCCTATTGCGGCAAGAGCACCATCAACGAGGGCGCTTATTTCATCGAAAGCGGCGATCGCCTGTTTATCGTGTATTCCGGCAACGGCTGCTGGAGCGACGATTATGTGCTGGGGCTGATCGAGTATACCGGCGGGGATTTCCTGTCGGCCGATTCCTGGGTCAAGAACAGCGTACCGTTTATGGTAAAGGGCAATGGCAACTATGGCCCGGGACACGCAACCTTCTTCTATTCTCCGGACGGGACCGAGCTGTGGATCTGTCACCACTGTCTGGCACACTCCGATCCGGAAAATGTGGAGATTCCGCGGTATTGCCACTGCCAGAAGGTCTTTTTTGATAAAACCGGATTGCCGCTTGTCGGCATGCCGGTACCGCCGGATGTATTCTTCCGCCCGCCGGCAGGAGAATAACAAAGGGAGAGTCGAATATGATGCATTGCGATTACAACATTGACAGATATGTGCGGAATAGGGATTTCGACTACCTGAAAAAACTGCCGCCGGTTACGCGTGCTGCCGAAAAGTTCCGACTTGAAACGGAAATTTTGGACTTTGAGATCAGGCAGACCGATGAAATCGTCGGGTGGTTCTCATTCGTGAAGGAATACTGTCCGGACAGATATTTCGACGAGGAACTGTGCGATGAGGAGACGGAATCTCTGAACCGACAAATCGGCATGTTGGGCTCCACTGTTGTGGTCGACAGAGGCCATACACTGCTAAACTATGAAAACATACTTCGGCACGGTCTGATTGACTATGAGAAGAGAATAGACGAAGAACTGACGAAATATCCGGAAAACGAATATCTGAAAGCCATGAAAACGACCTTGTGCGCTGTCAAAGCTTTGATGCGCCGGGTCATCAAGGGCGTTTCGGATAATGCAGATAAATACGGGCGTGAAAGAGCAAGGCTCTTTGTCGGTATGCTGGAAAAGGTGCCGTTCTATCCGGCTGAAAGCTTTTGCGAAGCGGTGCAGGCGGTTTGGATAATTCATTTTTTAACCCCGCTTGCCGAAAACGCGTGGTACAGTATTTCCCTCGGCAAATTCGACGAATATATGTATCCGTTTTATAAAGCGTCGCTTGAAAAAGGAATGACAAGGGACGAGACAAAGAAAATACTCAAGAATTTCTATGAGCTTTTGAACAGCTATGCGGACGGCGCCTGCCTTTTGAATATCGGCGGAGAATATAATGAACTTTCCGAACTGCTTATCGAGTGCCAAAAGGAGTTCTCATTGCCGGCACCCATACTCGGCGCGCGCATAAACGATAAAACACCTGAGCATATATGGCAATCACTTATAGATGAAAAGCTGTTTTCAATGGGGCAGCCGACTTTTTACGGGGAAAGCTCCTGTGTTGCCGCCCTTGTAGAAAAGGGCGTGCCGAAGGATAAAGCGGCTCATTTTTCAAATAACAGCTGTATGGGAATAGGTCTGCCGGGCGAGGACTTCAACAGCATGTGGGGCATGGTATTCAATGTGTCTGCAGCTCTTGAGGCGGCGGTGAACCGTGGGGATGTGATGCATAATGCGTTTCATATACCCGGAATCGGTGAAGCCGACAGTATCGAAAAGCTGTATGAAAACTTTGAAACAGCGGTTAAATACTCACTGGATATCTGCGAACGGCTTTATGAAAAAAAGGCACAGCAGAGTGAAAAGTCCATTCCCGATCCGTTTGTGTCCCTGCTGACGGACACCTGTATCGAAAAGCACTGTGACAGAATTTCGGGTGCAAAATACCATAATGTCACGGTTGAATGTATGGGCATGGTAAATGTATCGGACGGTATTTGCGCCGTTGATAGGTTGGTATTTAAGGAGAAAAAGTATACATTGGAGGAAATGCTGTCAGCCGTCAGAAAGAATTATGTCGGATACGAGGAATTGAGACAGGATATTCTGGCGTGTCCGAAATACGGTCAGAATGCGTCGGCGGACAAATACGCCGTTCGCGTTGCCGAAATATTGGAGAAAGCCATAAGAGCAAGGGATTACGGCAATCGGAAATTCTCCCCTTCATTGCACACGCTTGACACCAATGTAGCCTACGGCTCAAATTGGGGCGCGGGCTTTGACGGCAGAGCGGCAGGCACGCCCTTTGCAAAAAACGCGGGCTGCTCAAACATTGTAAGGCAGAGCGACCCTACCTCAATGGCGCTTTCGGCGGCTAAGCTACCGCAGCAAACATTCTATGGCGGACAACCGATCGATGTGAATTTCCAAGCCGACATGGTGCGCAATCATAAAAAGGAAATTGAAGCGCTTATAAAGGTCTATTTCCGCAACGGCGGCTTGCAATTTCAGGTGAATTCGCTTTCCTCCGCTCTTTTGCGGGATGCAACGGACAATCCCGAAAAATACCCCGATCTGGTGGTGAGAATAGGCGGGTACAGTATACTTTTCAGCAGCCTTTCTCCCGCTTCAAAAGAAGAGTTTATTGAAAGAGTGGCAAAGGAAGAGTGTTGACGAAAAGCACGGGAACGGTTTTTAACATTCAGCATTTTTGCGTGAACGACGGACCGGGAATAAGAACAACGGTATTTTTAAAGGGCTGCCCGCTTTCCTGCGTGTGGTGTCATAACCCGGAAAGTCAGCGTTTCGGGGCAGAGGTGCTTTTCTACATGGATAAGTGTGTCGGCTGCGGCAGGTGTCGTGGCATCACTGCCGCCGACAGGGATTTTGTGTGTTATAACGGCGCACGGGAAATATGCGGAAAAACCCTTGCGGCGGAAGAGATACTGGCGGAAGTGCTGAAGGACAAGCCGTTTTATGATAGCTCCGACGGAGGCATTACGCTTTCCGGCGGCGAACCGCTTGCACAGTTTTCCTTTTCGTTGGATCTTTTAAAAAACGCCAAGAAAAACGGCATACACACGGCAATGGAAACCTGCGGCTATATAGAAAAATCCAAAATCCTTGCAATTGCAGCGTATACGGATCTTTTTCTCTTTGATTGCAAGGAAACCGATTCCGTGCTTCACAAAAAATATACCGGTGTGGGCAATGAGATGATTTTGGATAACCTGAAAGCTTTAAGCGACAACGGTCATAAAATCATTTTACGCTGTCCCATCATTCCGGGATTTAATGATCGTCCGGGGCATTTTAAGGAGATAGCCAACATCGCAAACAAGCTGGGCGGTATAGAGCATGTGGAAATCGAGCCGTTCCACCGGCTTGGAGAAAGCAAGTACGCGGCGCTCGGCAGGAACTGTGCAGATATCAAAATACCGGATGACGCAGCAGTCGATGAGTGGATAGAGCAGATTAGGGCGGATACTGAAAAAACAGTCAGAAGAGCATAAGAGGAGGCAGCGATATGTGGAAAAACAAGCTTTGTCTCGGAACAAACGAGCAATTTGAACTGAGTGAGGCAGAACAGATCCGACTTTTCGGAAAAATCGGGTTTGACGGCTTTTTCACGGCCTATACGACCCGTGCCGCGGTGGCGGAGCAGAGAAAGATAGCCGATGAGACCGGCATGCTCTTCCAGTCTGTGCACGCACCGTTTGGCAGAATGAAGGAAATGTGGGAAACCGGCGAGGCGGCAGCGGCGGAGCTTATCGACTGTCTGCACGCCTGCGCAGAAAACGGCGTGCCTATCATGGTTACGCATACCTTTATCGGGTTTGAAGATCACACGCCGAATGAAAGAGGCCTTGAGAATTTCGGCAAGGTGGTAAAAGAGGCGGAACGCCTCGGTGTCAAGGTCGGTTTCGAAAACACGGAGGGCGAGGAATATCTGGCGGCGGTGATGGACCGTTTTGGGGACAGCCCCGCTGTGGGCTTTTGCTGGGATACCGGGCACGAGATGTGCTACAACCGGTCAAAGGATATGCTTTCTCTTTACGGAGATAAGCTGATAGCTACACATTTGAACGACAATCTCGGGATACGGGATTTTGACGGGAATATTACATGGATTGACGATCTGCACCTGCTGCCCTTCGACGGCATTGCCGATTGGCAGGGGATAGCCGACAGGCTGGACAACTGCGGGTATGACGGAATACTGACTTTCGAACTGAATCGGTATTCCAAACCGAATCGTCATGAAAATGATTTTTATAGGGAGATGCCGATTGAAAAATATCTAACGCTTGCCTATATGCGGGCGTGCAGGGTAGCATCGCTCAGAAAGGCGGAACAAGCAGTATGAAATGTCTGCATTTGATTTGCAATTCCCATATTGACCCGGTTTGGGAGTGGGGCTGGGATGAGGGAATGTCGGCAACGCTTTCGACATTCCAATCTGCCGTCAATCTGGCTAAAGAATTTGACTATATTTTCTGCCACAATGAGGCAGTGTTATATAAAGCGGTGGAGCAGTATGCGCCGGAGCTGTTCGAGGAGATCCGCAGGCTGACGGCGCAGGGAAAGTGGCACATCATGGGCGGCTGGTATCTCCAGCCGGATTGCAATATGCCGAGCGGTGAAAGCATCGTACGGCAGTGCATGATGGGACACCGCTATTTTGAGAAAAAATTCGGCGTGTGGCCGACTACTGCCGTGAATATGGATCCGTTCGGTCACAACCGTGGATTGGTGCAGATATTGGCAAAATGCGGACAGGACAGCTACCTGTGTGTGCGGCCGTTTGCCGGTCAGATGGCGTGGCCGGTGGAGTATAACGGGAAAAATCAACCGAACTACGAGCGCTTTCGTTGGATCGGCTATGATGATAAGAGCAGTCTCCTGGTGCAAAAATCGTTCTCCTATATGTGCTTTTACGGGCGGGGCGGTCAACGCATCCCGGAGGTACACCACGACACGAGCGGGTATGACTACTCCTTGCTTACCTGGGGCGTGGGCAATCACGGCGGCGGACCTTCCCGCAAGGATCTGACCGAAATTCGCAAAAAGATGGAAAGCGGCTTGCCCTATGCAGTGGTGCACAGCACGCCGGAGGCATATTTCAGCGCAGCCAAAGAGGAAATCGATCAGGAATACCGTCATTCACTTTTGATGTTCAGCCCCGGCTGCTATACCTCGCTCATCGAGGTCAAGCAGGCGCATATTGCTTTGGAAAACGAGCTGTACCGCGCGGAAAAGATCTGCGCGTTGGCAGAGCTCAAGGGGCTGTGTGCCTATCCGACCGAGCAGCTGGAGTCTGCGGCGGAGGATATGCTGCTGGCGGAGTTTCACGATGTGCTGCCGGGTACTTGTACGCGTCCGGTGGAAAGCTTTGCACTGACGACACTGGCTGCCGGACGGCAAAAGGCGCAAAGCGCCTTTTCCAAGGCGTTCCATCGCCTGATGCTGGAGCAGCCGGTGGCGAAGGAGGGGGAATACCCGGTGGTGGTGTTCAATCCCTATCCGTATCCGCTCACCGCTACGGTCGAGTGCGATGTGCAGGCGGTCGGCGATCATCCGTTTGAGGATTTTGCGCCGGACGAAAAATTCGTTTACCGCGTACTGTATAAAGGGGAGGAACTGCCGTTCCAGCTGACAAAGCCGGCGGTCAACTTCAATGAGCGTGTGGCGTTCCGCAAGAAGATCGTGTTTACCGCAGAGCTGGAGCCGTTTTGCCTCAATCGGTTCAGCGTGTATATCGAAAAAGGCAAATATGACAACCGCTATGAAACCGAACCGCGGGATTTCCCGGATATGTTCCGTTCGTACGCCGCGCCGCAGGGCTATACCTACGAGGATGCGCATAAGCGCGTGGTAATCGGCGCTTCGGGGCTTTTGGAAAGCTATCGGATCGACGGGCGGGAATACCTGCAGGGCGGCGCGTTTGCACCGATCATGTACACGGACACCGGCGATTCCTGGGCGATGTCGGACGAACAGCGGGTGCGCCTTGGGCGCGATCCGCAGCCGTTCTCCCTGATCGGAGAGGGCAGCGGTGTTTTCAGCGGCATGGCGCCGATTCAGGTGATCGAGGACGGCCCGATCTATGCACAGATCGAAGCCTTCTTCACCAAAGCGGACAGCAAGGTGAAGCTGAGCTATAAAATTTACAAGGATCGTCCGGATGTCGATGTCGATGTCAGCGTGTTCTTCAACGAGCGGGAGCGGCTGGTCAAGCTGCACATTCCGACGGCGGTGGTCGGCAGGTACATAGGGCAGGGAATGTTCGGCACAGAAGAACTGTTCATGGACGGCCGCGAGTGCGTTTCACAGCGCTTTACGGCGCTGCGGCAGAAGGACGACACCTGTCTTGCTTTTCTCAACAGCAGCATCTACGGCAGTGACTTTCACGACGGCACGGTGGCGCTGACGCTTGTGCGCGGAGCAGGGTACTGCTCTCATCCCGTGGGTGCGGAGGTGCTGCCGAAGCTGCGCTACAGCGAGATCATGGATCAGGGGCAGCATGACTATCATTTCCGCCTGACGGTGTGCGGTGAGAATGAACTGGAAAAGAATGCGGCGGAATTCAGTCAGCCGCCGTTTGCGGTGAACGGGTTCCCGACCTGCTCGCAGTATGCAGAGTCCCCGAAGGAGGTCTCTTTCCGCCTTTCCAATCCGAACATCGGCATGCCTGCTTTCAAGAAAAGCAGCAATGCGGACGGCTATATTCTTCGTTTGATCAACAACAGCGAGCGGGAGCAGACGGCGACGGTTACTTTAAACGGAGCGCAGATCGATCTTGTTTTCGGAAAATACGAGGTGAAGACGCTGCGCTATGCCGACGGCGTGTTTACCGCACTGGATCGCATGGAGATCTGATGATAAAACAAATCCCACAGGTCACAGGAGGAGTTGTCGTGAAAAAGATACAGCAGCGTTTGTTTGCCTTGGTGATGGCAGGTGTTATGCTCATCAGCTATATGTATACCTATGCCTATGTCACAGCGGCGGCTACTGCATCGGATGCAGCCCCTGTAATCGGCGACCGTTTGAATTTGGTCTGCCTGGACGATACGGCGTTTCTTGCTGCCGGCACCAACTATGGACCGTTGGATTTGTCGCAGACGGTCAAGGGAGATACCTGGTATCTCTCCGTGGCGGTCAATTTTTCTAAAGCGGCTGCCTGGAACGGACCGGAGCTTGCCTTTGCCACAGGCACGGTCACGCAGGCGGGCGCTGACGACACTCCCACCGTCGCGGATGACCAAATGATTCGCGTGCAGATCCGAAACACCGATAAGGCTGTGGGACAGTATCTTTTAAATCGGGCGGCGGAGCCGATGTATACGCCCGGGAGCACCGTGCTTTCCGGTGAGGTTGGGTTCAGCTTTGAAGAGGACAAGGATTACCGCGTGACCATTGCCGTCAGCGAGCGGGACAAGCTGAGCCTTTGGGTCGATGATGCAAAACTGATAAGTGGGCAATCCCTTGCCGCATTGGGCATCACCGATCTGCAGCCGTGCATCGGCTGGCGCTGCTACATTTCTGCAGGCACGATGAAACGCATTCAGGTGTGGGACGATATGTCCGAAAAGCCAACCTTTGATGAAACGGCGGAGCGGGATGTTTCCCCGGTTTGTGAGCTTTCACTGGAGGCGCCGAACGGCTATGCGGAAAAGGCGCTGGAGGGTATCCGCTTTGGGAGTCGGTATCATCTTTCCGGTCGCGTGAATGCGGAAAATACGCAAAGCGACGGCAGTATGCGCTTTGCGGTAGCGGAGATCCCGGGCGGCACGGTCAGCGTGGGTTTGCAGCCGGGTGTGCAAAATGGGGTCTCTGTGCTTGTGAACAGCGGCAGTTCCGCCGCACAGACGCTTTACACAACCAAGATCCCTTCCTGGGTGAACATGCGGGAGATTTATACCTATACGGCGGTCTATGAGAACGGCACACTCAGCTTTTATGTGGACAATGTGCTGGCGGTGAACCGCCTGAAGCTCGGTGAAACCGTGACGCCCAGGGTCGGTCTTTTCGCCGATCATTGCCGCGGTGAGGTGACGGACATCCGCCTGTGGGGCGATGTGTACGCAGCACCGGAGAAACCGACCTTTGATGCTGCAAAGGATGATAACAGCGCCATATTGACAGAGCTGCCGGTTTCGGCTGCAAAAGCGTTTGATCCGGTGCTTTTTGAGGGCATCACCTATGCGGATACCTATGCGTATTCCGGAGAAGCGCGCGTGACCGAGACGGAAAGCGGAGAGGACTACAGCATCGGCATGATCCTCGGCACGGCTGTTTTCCGCGGGAAAACAGCATGTATTGAGGTGCGCTTTCAACCGGCGCGCAAGCACGCGCAGCTGTTGCTGCACACGGCAAATGCCGAAACCGTTCTGCAGGATACGGCGCTTGACGGAAGCTTGACCTCCGCTGTGAACTATACCGCTTTATATGATCGGGGATCGGTGAGCTTTTGGATTGGGGACTCACTGATCTTCGGACGGGAAAATATCAGGACAGTCGACGGCGTGACCGAGGTTTGCCCGCAGGCGGGCGTTTGTGCCACACAGTGCAGCGGTCGCTTGTCCTCTATTAAGATATGGGGCGAGGCAGAAAAGGACGATCGGGTCCTGTATCAGAAGGTGTCCGATATTGCTCCTTATCGCACACGCGGCGACCGTCATGCGAGCCTGGCGGATATAGCAGACGCCGTATTCTATAGCGAAAATAACAAAGAGGCAGTGGAGCTTTCGCAGGCAGTGCAGGAAAACACCTGGTATCTGGGGCTGACAGTCAGTTTTTCCGCTGCCGATGAGGAAAAGGGACCGGAGCTGGCATTCGCCACCGGCACGGTCGACGGCGTGCAGAAGCTGATCCGGCTGCAAATTCGCAAAAGCAAGGACGGCACAGTGGGGTATGTGCTCAACTGCGCCAAAGCGCCGATGTCCACCTTCCAGGAGGATGTTCCGGCGGTGGGCGGCAGCGGCACGGCGTTCACACTCGGTCGGGATTACCGTGTGACGATAGGGGTTGCAGACGGGGATAAGCTGAGCTTCTGGCTCGACGACAAAAAGGTCATCGACGGGCTTTCTCTGTCCGAAAAAGGCATAACGGCGCTGAGCCCCTGCTTTGGCTGGCGCAACTACAATGCCGCCGGAGCTTTTACGGATATTCAGGTTTGGGACGAAACGGGAAGATTTGCGGCACCGGAAACCGCAGGGTACATTTTCGCCGGATGGTATCAGGATGCCGAGGGCACACTGGCGGTGGAAGAAACGGCAGAGGGCGGCAGCGCGTATGCCAAGCTCGTGCCGGAAAAGGTGCTGAGCGTCAAGGCGCAGCTCGCAGCAGACACGGCACTGACAACGGAGAGGACCAGTCTGCGCTTTATCACTACGGTGGATTCCGTTTGCTATCAGCAGATCGGTTTTGACATCACGGTTGCCGGGAAACGGACGGTAAACTGCCCCGGCACGAAGGTATACAAAACGATCGAGGCAATCGGCAGCCTCGGCAGCGTCTCCTATACGCCGGAGGTGTTTCACACAGCGTCTGCATATTTCTATGCCTATACGATTATGAATATCCCCATCGGGGCATACAGCACCGACATAAAGGTGTCGCCCTATTGGATCACGCCGGACGGCACCAAGGTTGTCGGTGTGACGCGGACGATCTGCGTCAAGGACGGATGCTTGGTGTCGAGCAGCAAAGAGCCGATCACGGAAGTGTTCCACGATCCGTCGGATGAGTATATATCGCCTTTGGAGCCGAAAAAGACGGAGGCGGTTACGCTGCGTCTGCGCACGCAGCGTGATACCGTGACCGTCGCCAAGATTCAGTATACGAACAATGCCGGCACGACCTGGAATACGGTGAATATGAAGTTTGCCGGGCACGATTCCACCGGCTATTATGACTATTTCTCCGGTACCGTTCCGGCGCAGAACGGGATGTTCTATTACCGTTTTATCTGCTCCAATGATGCCCATACCGTCTATCTGGACAGACGGCTGAAGCTGACGGCTGTCGGCAGCTCCTATGAAAACTGCTGGGTGGTCAACCCCGGCTATTCCACGCCGGATTGGTCAAAGGGCGCGCTGTGGTATTCCCTCATTCCGGACAGCTTCTATAACGGTGACACTTCCAACGATCTGTTGACATCTGTTTCCTCCCGGAATCAGGATCGCCTGGGACTTGGAGACCGCTACGGCGGCGATTTGGCAGGTGTGACGGAAAAAATCGATCATATCAAGAGTCTCTATGCCGATGCGGTCTATATGAACCCGATCTTCAAATCCAATCAAAGCATCGGCTACGGACAGGTGGACTATATGCAGATTGAGCCGTCGTTCGGCAATGCGGCGGATCTGCTGAAAATGTGCAACAGTCTGCACGCAAGCAAGCTGAAAGTGATGATGGACGCGGTGATTCACTTTTCACCGTGGGACAGTCTGTATTTGGATAATTCCCGCCGCTATCCGCTGGATGGCGAGTCTGAATCGGCAGACAGCGCTTTTGCAGACATGTATATGCCCGGCAAGAACGGGGAGAAGTATTTGGATTCCGGCTGGAGCGGTCCGGTCATCAACAACAGCTCGGAGATCGCCAAAAAGCTGTTCTATACGCTGCCGAATTCCTTCCTCCGGTACTATCCGGCGCAGTTCGGCATTGACGGCTGGCGCTTTGATCTCGGCGGTAATCTTACCGGCGTTACGGCGGACGGGACAACCGAGGACTCCGGTACGATCATGTCGCATATCCGCCCCTATGTGAAGGGAGACAACCCGGATACGCTGCTCATCAGCGAGTACAGCGGTGATGCGGACCTGATGGGCAATTCCTGGGATTCCCGCTGGAACAATCACCTTTTGCAGTGCATGCGGGAATATGCGGCGGGGACGCTCAGTGAGTCTGACATGAGCAGCACTCTGAAATCTGCCGTAGACAAATTCCCGCGCCCGGTGGCACTGTCGATGTATAATGCCGTGACGACGCATGACTACACACGCCTGGACATTGAAGATCCCTACATGGAAAAAGCCATGCTTCTGATGCAGATGAACTATCTCGGCTCGCCGTGTATCTACTATGGTGACGAGATCGGTCTCGGTGCACAGGAGAACACGAGTCTCGGTTCGGTGCACTATATGTCGGCAATGGATTGGGACGAAAGTCAGTGGGATCATGCGCGGTACAATTTCTATCGCGCTTTGGGCGAGCTGCGCACCAAATACAGCGCGGTGAAGACCGGCGCTATCCGCGAAATGCTGGTCAGCGATGAGCGAAATCTGTATGCCTACGGCCGCTTTAATAAGGATGGCACGGTGATCACGGTTTCTTCGCAGAACGCCGAAACCGTTACGGTTGATCTGGATGCCCGCAAGCTAGGCGTTGCAGACGGTGCGAGCTTTACCGATTGGCTGACCGGTAAGCAGTATGCCGTGGATGAAAACGGCCTGCTGCATGCGGAGGTCATGCCGGGCGGCAGCGTCTTTGTCAGCGGCAGTGAGCCCGGTAGCTATTATCGCGAATATACGGTTTCTTCCATGGGCGATGCAAGCGGAGATATTTGCCTGCAGCCCGACGGCTCCTATGTCCTGCGGGGAAAGGGAAGTCTTTCCGATGCGGACACGCTGACGCCGGCAACCGGCAATCTGTATGGCGCAGGCTCTGTATACGGTGTGGTGAAAGGGGACGGAAAAGCCCTTCTGACCATGCGTCAAAGCGGACAGGCAGATGCGGCGGCATACAATGTGTCCATTGACGGAAACCGTTTGGAGATCACCGCGCGCAAAAAGGCGGGCGGAAAGCTTGAGACCGTTTGCGGCACGACCTTCACAAGGGGTAACGCCGTGCGGATTGAGCGGGATGCGGACAACTGTTTTTATGTCTCTGTGGCGGAGATATCTTACTCCGGCAACATTCTCGGCGATTGGACGCGGATCGGGGGAAGCGGCGCGACGCTTTCTGTCGGTCGGAATATGCTTGCAGGCTTTGCTCCGCTTAGCGGCGGCACACAGCTGAAGCATGTGCAGCTGGAAAGCAAGACGGACGCCGTTTTGGCGGAAACCTTTGAAAACGGCAACGGCAGTGCCCTTTTGATTGATCTGCCGCAGGAAAATGCCACCGTTTCGGGCGGAAAGCTGACGCTTGACGGAAGGACGGCGCGGACGCGGGTGACGACCGTCGGCAAAGAGGACGACTGGACCTTCAGGACCGCACTTTACAGCACCGCGAAAGAGGACGCTTATGCGGGCATCCTGTGCGCGGGCGGCGACGGACAGTTTGTTGCGACCGGCAGAACCGTTTTGAACGGGAAAGCGGTCTTGTATATCGGACACACGACCGACGGTTCTATGCAGGTGGATGCCTATATTGAAGATGCCAATCCGCATGATGCGGTGATCCTGCAGCTGCAAAGGATCGGCAGTACCTATACGGCGGTTGCATCCTATGACGGTGTGACCTGGAAATCCATCGGCGGGAGCGTGTCGGCAAATTACAGCAGTGAATATCCCGGCGTGTTTGCTGAGGGTATGCAGGCAACCTTTGACTATGTGTGCTTCGGGGACAGCGTGCATGACGGCAAATCGGTGAACACCCCGCATGCAGAGGGCGTGGTGGATATGGATTATTCCGCCACGGTTGCTGCACAGGCGAGAGAAAACACCGTGATCCTGAGCGGCAGCTGGGAATACGGCGAACAGGGCTATTATCAGATAAACGCGACCGGCAAAGCACGGCTTGCCCTTAACAATAAGGTCTATGAGGATGTGCGCATCAATGTGACCCTGAAACCGGAAGAGGGAACCGGCTACACTGCTGTCGGTTTCGGAAAGAAGTTCTGCGCGTCTGCGGATGAGGATGGATTCCTCTTGAAGTATACCGCAGACGAGGAGCTTGTCCTGCTGAAGAGCGGCGCCCTGCTGCAGCAGGTGAAAGCACCCACTGCAAATGAAACCGGTCTGCGCATCGTGGTGGAGACGACGGACGGCGACATCTGTATTTACGCCGGAGACAACTCTGCCTGCTTGATGCGGGTGAGAGACAGCGGCTACACCGAAGGCTTTGTCGTCTTTGAGACAAACGACCGAAAAGCAGGCTTCTGCAATTCTGCCGTCAGCTCGACGGATGCAAGCTTTGATGTGCTCACCGGCACCGTCTCCGGCGGCGCAAGCACCGTCACGGTCACCGGAAACGGCAACACCTACGGTGCGGCAACGCGCAGAGGTGTCGGCGTGACGGATTTCGTGATGACATCTACCGTGCGTATCGGCGGCAAGACCAATGCGGACGGTCCGGATGCCGAAGGCGGCATCCTGTTCGGCGCACCGGCAGGGGCATCCGCGGCCAAGCGCGGCATCAGTGTCAGTTTGGTATCCGGCGGCATTCTCCGTTTGAAAGCGGACGGGGTCACGGTGCGGGAACAGGCGCTCGGCGGCGATGTGACCTATGCGGTGCTGATGATCGCGCGCAAGGATAACCTGATCCGTGTTTATGTGCAGGGCAGGGAAGATGCCGTTCTGACCTATACCGATTCCGTCATCCGCGGCGGTGCGGTGCAGGTGTATGGCATAAACACCACCGCCAACTTCACAAACCTGGGATTGGAAGATATCGCAGGGCGCGAGATAACGGCGGCGACTTTGTACGGGCAGTGGCAGCAGAACACATTGCCCTGCACGGTGAAGGATTACCGTGAGAACTTCAGTGACCTGAGTGGTTGGAAGTACCTGACCCGCTACCATGCGGATCACGGCACTTGGAGGATTGAAAACGGTGTGCTTTCCTGCACAGCGTCGACAGGTTGGGCATCCGGTGTCACGGTCTATGACAGCGTGTACAACGATTTCCAAATGGATTTCCGTTACCGTTTCAACGAAAGCGGCGGTTCGTTTGCCGGCGTGCTGCTTGATAAACAGACCATATCGGACACCAACAATCAGGCGAAGTATTCCCTGTTGCTGTATAGCTCCGGACTGGTTGTGTTGTCCAATTCCGGCGGAACGTTCCTCAAAACCGCAACGATCGGCAGCTTCAAGGTCGGCAGCTGGTATACTCTGCGGCTTTCCTGCCTCGGAGATACCATCAGCGTGTATTCGGGAGAACAACTCCTGTTCAGCTACACCGACAGCAATGTCGCCGGCTCACAGGGCTTCATCAGCCTTACCTCAAATAAGTGCATGATCTCCTTTGACGATGTGGCAATTCACAAGCTGCCTATGGACAGCGGCGGAAAGCTGACAGGCGAGGAGACCGGCGACGGTGACATAGGTAACTGGGACGATTGGAACAGCTGAGAACGAAAAGAGGAAACGGAAACAATGAAATGCTTCAGAAAAATATGTGCTTTGTTGCTGTGCTGCTCTATGCTTTTTGTTTTCGGAGCGTGCGGCAAGGAGAATACATCAAAGGAGAGTAAGGATAATATGACGGGACAGACAGAAAAGGTCAAGGGAAAGGCTCATGTGATCATATTGGCGGGTCAATCCAACGCCGCCGGTATGTCGAATATGGAGTCGCTGAAAAGACTGACCTCGGCAGATCAGTACGCCAAGTATGAAAAGGGTTACGAAAATATACAGATCTACTATTTTGTGGATCGGCAGAATCAATCCTATGAGTTTGTACCGGTTGCTCTCGGTCAAGGGAGTACGGATAAACGATTCGGTCCGGAGGTCGGAATTGCTGCCTACCTGTCGGAAAAATATCCGGAAGAAAAGTTTTACATTCTCAAGGCTGCAATGGGTGGCAGCAGTCTCTCCGTGAATTGGCAGGATTCGTCCGACATCTATCAGGATATGATCAAGGCAATGGATAACGGTTTTTCGGAGCTGGTGAAGAAAAACCTCGAGCCGGAGTGGTTTGCCACCTGCTGGATGCAGGGCGAAACCGATTCAGTCGATGAGACCACGGCAAAACAGTATTACACCTATGAGGCGGATCTCATGAAACGGCTGCAAAAGCGTTTCAGGCAGTACGCCTCACCGAAAGGCGTTTCGGTAATCGATGCCGGCATCAGCACCTTCACCGGTTGGCCGTTTCGTGATGCGATCAACGGGGCGAAAAAACAGTTTGCGGCGGAAAATCCGATGAATTTTTACTTCGATACCGACAATTTAACCTACGATCAGGATAATGATGACTATTGTCACTATGACGCTGTACCGATGATCGAACTCGGGCGGACATTCGGAGAGAAAATTCAGCAGGCGGCTATCCTGCAGGGATATGTCAAATAAGATTTGGCTTGTTTGGAGGTTGTTATGAGGCTTTCACCGAAAAAGCGCCGATTGCCCGCTATGCTGGCATTTTGCCTGACGGTGTTCTTGCTCGGCGGTTGTCAAACTCGCGCGGGAAAAGGCACCCAACCAACGGCAACGGCAGCTACTGCATCGCAGACAACCGCGAAAACCGCAACGGAGGTAATTCAAGTGGACACAGAGGGAAAAAAGCTGGTTGCTCTCACCTTTGATGATGGACCGAACAAGTATTTTTCGGAGTATCTTTCGCTTTTTCGGGAATACGGTTGGCACTGCACATTTTTTGTTCTCGGCGGTTATGTTGCAGATGAGACCTATAGCCAAACGCTTTTAGATTGCGCAAGTGCAGGCATGGAGTTTGCCAACCATTCCTATTCTCACAAGAATTTTACGGATTTGCGCGATGAGCAAATTCAGGAAGAGCTGCAGACAACCGAGAACCTCATTCAGCTGGCGACAAAGCGCAAGGCAAAGGTCAGTTGCGCTCGCCTGCCTACGATGCTGGGCAACGAACGGGTGTATAACGCGGCTAAGCGTTTCGGATATGTTTGGGTCGGCTCGGTTCGCTATGATATCGGAGACGGCGGTGGATTTGAAAACAAAACGCCGTCAAGTGAGATTGCCAAAAAGATATTGGAGTCGGTTTATGACGGCGCAATCTATTGCCTGCATGCGGCACCGAACACCTTGGAGGCGCTGAAAGAGGAGGTTCTGCCGGCGCTGAAGGAAAAGGGCTATGCCTGTGTGACCGTTTCGGAAATCCTTGCGGCCAAGGGTGCCGACAACCTGCCGGACAACTACTCCATCCGCGATGCGTATCTGGCGGATACGGATGCAGAGGTTGCTGCAAATATGAAGAAGTATCAGTGATTACGACTGCGTGAGGAGGTAGATTCGATGAAAAAGAGATTAACAAAGCTTTTGTGTATGGTGTTGGTAACAGCACTGCTGATCCCTTGCGTTTTTGTTTCGACGGTCGCTGAAACGGCAGCATGCCCCACCATCGGGAATTATGAGAATTTGGCGCCGGATGCCCTGTCGGGAGATGTGACGATCGACAGAAATGACTTTTGGCAAAAAGAGGCTATCAGCAAGGTGAGCGGAGACACCTGGTATATCTCGCAAACGGCCAGTTTCAGCAGCATGCCCACAACAGAGTTTCTGTATTTAAGCATAGGGCAGGCGAAAAAGGGAACCGAGAAGGTCAACATACGCATGGCGTGGCAAACGAATTCCGCCAATGTCTATTTTGAAAGTAATCCGGGAGAAATGTATAGTCCTTTTAACTGGGGCGCGGGTTATCGCATGAATGACGGGACAAACACGACCAAGCTGGAGACCGATAAGAAGTATACGATTACCGCACAGGTGATCGACGGCGACAAGCTGAGTGTTTGGATCGATGATAAGCAAATTCTCGGCGCCTTTTCGCTGAAGGATTTCGGTCTTACGGATGCACAGCCCTCCTGGGGATGTCGGGCGTATGTCGGTTTCAGAGGCACCATCAGCAGCATAAAGGTATGGGACGGCACGGTTGCTTCCTGCCCGACGATCGGCAGCTATGATAATCTGGTGCCGGATAAGTTTGCCGACGGTGTGACCTTCCACAACAGCAACGATCTTGTAGAGCTGAATAAGGTGAGCGGGAACACCTGGAATATTTCGCAAACCGTCAATTTTTCTTCGACAAGCGCCAATTTTCTCGATATTGCGGTTGCTACCGGTACGGTCAACGGGGAAAAGGTGACTGTTCGTGTGCAGCTGTTGGCGGGAGGAAGCGAGTGGTATGTTGCCGGTCGGTCCGCTGTCATGTCGGAATTTGTTTGGACCAATCAATGGGCTCACGGAAACATTGACGGAACCTTTGAGGTAAACCGTGATTATGTGCTGACGGTGCAGATCATCAACAATAATGAATTGCGTTTTTGGATAGACGGTCATTGTATTGGCAGCATGGTCTCTCTGGCGCAGAGCGGCTGCACCGATCTCAAGCCCGCCTGGGGTTACCGTGGGTATGGCATCGCCGGCACCATCAGTAATATTCAGGTGTGGGACGGCACGACCGTGAAATGCCCGGCTATCGGTGACTTTGCCAACCTGGCACCGGATGTGCTGTCCGGTGAGGTCGCAATTACGGACTATTCCAAGATCTGGCGTACGACCGAAGTCGGTGGGATAACCGGAAATACCTGGTATGTCTCGCAAACGGTGAATTTTGCTGCCGCTACCGGCAAGGATACGCTGGATATTGCCGTCGGTGTCATCGGTGAGATTGAAAAAACGGAGAAGACCGTCCGTGTGCAGCTGCTGCCCGGCGGAAAGGAGTGCCGCCTGGCTACGGGCACGGCGAGCATCAACGCCTTTGCCGATGTGTTGGTATGGGGGAATTTCGGCGAAACCTTTGAACTGAACAGGGACTACACCGTCACGGTGCGGGTGGTCGACGGGGATGAACTGAGCTATTGGATCGATGGGAAGCTGATGCTCAGCGGCTACTCCTTAAAGGCGGCAGGCTTCACGGATCTGCGCCCCGCCTGGGGCTATCGTGGCTTCGGTCTGACGGGTGCAACGATCCGCGATATCCAATTCTGGGACGGCGAAACGCGCATCCCCGAAAAGCGGGATGTTCTTGTGAAGAGCTTTGCGGATATTACAGCCTACCGTCAGGGCGACTATGCCGCGCCGGTCGAAGACGGCTATGTGTTCGCCGGTTGGTTCACGGATGAGGCCTGCACCGATCCGGTAACGGTTGAGACGAAAAATGTGTATGCCCGCTATGTTACCGAGGATGTGCTGAGTGTCAAGGCACAGCTTTTGGACGGGACGGTCACTTCCAGTGAAATCACCGATTATCGCTTTGTGACCACGGTGGACAGCCTGGCATATCAGCAGATCGGTTTTGAGATCACCGTCAACACCAAAACCAAGCATTTGCCCGGAACAAGTGTATATAAGACCATCAAGGCAAACAAGGGCGGGCAGACAGTCGCCGAGGATCCCACGGTGTTTTCTGCCGTGTCGCAGTATTTTCATGCATTCAACATCACCGACATTCCGAAGAATGCCTTCCGCACGGACATCCGTGTGTCCGCCTTCTGGAAAACGGCGGACGGCACTGTTGTTAACGGTCCTGAAAGAACCTTTACGGTGATCAGCGGCGTATACGGCGGCAAAAAGCTGGTGGCGCTGACATTTGATGACGGACCGAAGGAAGGCATATTCCCCGCGTATCTCAAGCTGATGCAGCAGTATAACTGGCGTTCTACCTTCTTTGTCCTCGGCGGGCGTGTCAACGGACAGCCGCAGATGCTGGCAGACGGGCTTGCCGCAGGGATGGAGTATGCCAATCACTCCTTCTCCCATACTAACTTTGACACCCTGACGGCGGAGCAGATTCAAAATGAACTGCAGACGACGGCGGACGCGATCAATAGGGCGAGCGACGGAAAAGCCAAGGTTACCTGCGCGCGTCTGCCTACTATGATCGATAACGACCGCGTATATGAGGCGGCAAAGGATTTTGGGTATGTCTGGGTCGGCTCTGTTCGCTATGACATCATGGATGGCGGCGGCTTTGAAAACATCACCCCCGTCAGCGACATTGCCAACAAGGTGCTGGACTCGGTCTATGACGGCGCTATATACTGCATGCATGAAGCGCCCAATACGCTCGAAGCGTTGAAGCGGGTCATCCTGCCGGTGCTCGAGCAGCGCGGCTATGCCTGCGTCACGGTTTCGGAAATTCTGGAGTCTAAGGGCGCCACCAACCTGCCGAACAACTATTCCATCCGCGATGCGTATTTGGCGAAGACAGATGAGGAAGTCGCGGTGAATATGCAGAAATACCGTTGATTGCCGGAAAAGGCAGAAACATAAAGCGAGTACAGCTCTGCCGCGCCCCACCGCGGCGCGGCAGAGCTGTGCTGCGACGAAAAACCGACGGGCAATGAGACCGGCGACGGCGATACGGGCAGCCGGGAAGATTGGAAAACCGAGGGGTTGTCCCGACCGGAAAAGTATAAAAATCGGCAAGAAGGACAGCAATATGAAAAAATACATCAATGAAAGTGAATTGAGTGCGCGAATCGCCTTGAACTACAATAGGCTGGCTGCGTCCCCGTATTATCAGATCGGCGAGGTGTTCTCGCCCGATGCATATGACTGGCCCGCCGACAAGGAGGGCAGAGCGCTGCTCGCTTTTGTTTCGCACTACAAGATCAGCGGTCGGAAAATCCCCTGCATGGATCAAATGCTGGAAGCGCTTCCCGAACATCTGAACGAAAACGGGTATATGGGGACTGCCCGTACAGATGTTTTCGTAGAGCAACAGCTTTCGGGTCATTCATGGTTGCTGCGCGGCCTGTGCGAATACTATGAGCAATTCTCCGACGAACATGCACTGGATATTATCCGTGGCATCACCGAAAACCTGTTTATGCGCACGAAAGGCTGTTATGCTGCCTATCCTACGGACCGCTCTCAGAAAACGGAAGGCGGTGTGAGCGGGAGCGAAATCGGACTCTGCGGCAACTGGCTTTTATCCAGTGACATCGGGTGCGCATTTATGAGCATCGACGGACTTTCCCATGTGTATAAAATCACGAAGGACACGGCTGTAAAAGAATTGGTTGACGAAATGATCGGTGTGTACCTTTCGATTGACAAGGTTAAGCTCCGAGTACAAACGCACTGCACGCTGACGGCTGCAAGGGGAATGCTGCGTATGTATGCGGCTGCGGCGGAAGAAAAATACATAGACGGCGCAAAGGAAATCTACGATCTGTATGTCAACGGCGGCGGCATGACCTATACATACCAAAATCTGAATTGGTGGGGGCGTCCCGATTCCTGGACGGAACCGTGCGCAATTGTCGATTCGCTCATGTTGGCTTCTGAGCTGTACAAGGTGACCGGCGACGAAGCCTACAGAAAAGTCGCCGCAAGAATTTATCACAACGGCTTTTCTACGCTGCAAAGGGACAACGGCGGTGCGGGAACAGATACGATTGTGACAAAGGAAAGTGCATGCGACTATCTGAAAGCGTGTATGTATGAGGCGTTTTTCTGCTGCACCATGCGTCTGGCGGAAGGCCTGTGGTATATTAAGGAGAATGCACCGCTTTTGTATGCCGAAACTGTCGGCAGGGTCGAAAAGAACGAAAACGGTGTCTACTGTGACGGCGATATACTTTATGCACTGCCCGATGAATCGCTTTTGCCGTATGCCGAGGAGGCCGTTCAAGCGGACGGTATGCAACTGACACCGATCGTTAAATACTATCGTGTTCCGAAAGGAATCATTGAATCTGCAAAACAGAGGATACTTTTTTAAGCGTTCTTTTCGGATAGCACGAAAGTCGGCGGTGTCGATAAATGATCGCAATTTGCAAAGCAATTTCAATGCGGAGGGCAGACAATTATGGATCTTACAAATAAAAAAATACTGTTTTTGGGCGATAGCATAACGGAGGGCTGTGGTACTTCCGACGGGGAGAAAACATTTTGCAGCTTGATTGCCGAAAAGTATCATGCCTGTTGCATGAATTACGGCATTGGCGGCACGAGGATTGCAAGGCAGTCGAAACCGTCATCAGAAGAGAGATGGGACAACGACTTTTGCTCTCGGGTTTCGAAAATGCAAAGGGATGCGGATGTAATTGTTGTTTTCGGCGGGACGAATGACTACGGTCACGGAGATGCCCCTATCGGCAGCATGAAAGACCGCACGCCCGACACATTCTACGGTGCGCTGCATACGCTCTATTCATCGCTGATTGAAAAATACATAGGGACACCGATAGTTGTCATTACCCCGCTGCATCGCACAAATGAGGAGAATCCCCGCGGCGACGGGTACAAGGAAACCGATGTGGGACCGCTGTCGCTGTTTGTCGGAATTATCCGGCAGGTTGCCGAGTACTATTCACTCCCTGTGCTGGATCTGTATGCAACAAGCGGGCTTCAGCCGGCAGTTCCGGCCATAAAGGAAAACTATATGCCCGACGGGCTTCATCCAAACGATGCGGGTCATGCCGTTCTGGCAGAAAAGATCGGAAAATTTTTGGAAAATCTCTGATTTCAGAGAACAAATCTGTGAAGGAGCGAGAATATGCTGACAAGACTTTTTGAAGGCGGAGATCCGTTTTTAATGTCGTATGGCGGTAAGTATTATATTTATTGCACGACGGAAAATGACAGAAATCTGGAGGTTCCTAATGCATTTGACACCGAAAAAAACTGGGACGACGGGTTTTATGTCCATGTATCGAACGATCTGAAAACATGGGAAAACAAAGGACTTTGTCTTGATAAGAAAAACGCCGTGGGCGATAGATGGTTCTGGGCACCCGAAGTATCCTATTATAACGGCAAATTCTATATGCTGTATTCCGCAGAGGAAAGCCTCGCCGTAGCCGTCTCGGACAGCCCGATGGGGCCGTTTGTGAAGCTGACCGACGGATGGCTCAGAAACAGCACGATCGACGGACACCTTTTGTTTGACGATGACGGCAGTATTTATATTTATTTTGTGGACCTTAAAAACAATAACCGAATTTTCGCGGGCAAAATGTCCGCTGACCTTATAAAAATCGAATATGAATGCGAAAATGTGCTGATTGAGGCAACAGAACCTTGGGAAACGCGGGACTGCCTTGTGGCGGAAGGTCCCTTTGTGCTCAAACACAACGGCTTGTACTATCTATCCTATTCGACGAATCATACCCGCAGCGAGGATTATGCGGTGGGATATGCCGTTTCGGACAAGCCCTTCGGTCCCTTTGTTAAGTCTGAAAACAACCCGATTTTGCATAAGCCCGGCAAGCTTGTGGGTACGGGGCATCACAGCTTCATGCCGACAGCGGATAAAGATAAATTTATCTGCGCCTTTCATTGCCACAGCGGAAATCCGGATAATTTCAAGCCGCGCATGGTTTGCCTGAGTGCGGCAGGATTCGAAAAGCAGGAAGGAAAACCGGACAGGCTTTGCATTATGACAGATAAAACTGTGACGGGAGATAAAAATGACACTGCAAGAAGCAATTGACAAAAACGGCTTGATAAACAGGATAGGCGGCTTTGATTTAAACGATGATATTGTTATAACTACGGATTCTTGTGAATACCGCCTGTCTGAAATAATTCCGATAAAGCAAGCCGGAAAACACATATTTCGCACCAAAACGGCTGAATTCACCGTAAGCTATGCAGAAGTTGAAAACACGCCGTTTATGACGCGCAGTATTTCTTTGGAGTTTGAAAAGGAAACCGCTCTGCTTAAAATATCTGCGGCACTTCCCAAGGCGGACAAAGCTTTCATGTACGATACATTTTTCAATGCCTCCGCTGCGGTGTTCTTAAGGAACGGCGAGCGCGGTATGTGCTGCGGGTTTGAAAACCCGTATTGCCTGACTGACGGCAAAACAGTATATTTTGAACCGGGCATTATTTTAAAGGGCGGCGAAACCTTCGACTGCGATTTGAATTTTTACGGAGAATATGCGCTTTGGGGCGAAATGATTTCTCCGTGCCTTGATCGCACCCAAATGGAAGCGGGCGGCAGGTGCCACCCGCGCTACCGTAACCCGAGCGAGGGCAGAGCGCTTTACTTTTCGGAAATACAAGCTTTTCTGGGCTATACGGATACCTATTTTCAGTGTGATAAAAAGCAATTCAAATTCATGGTGTATGACTTTTTCGGTAATATGCCGCAGCGACCGGAAAATGACGCAGAGTATAAGGCGTATCTTGAGCATATCGACTCAGCGGTAAAGGTCGGGTGCGATACGATATTGCTGAATCCGCTTTTCTCGAACAAGATACCGAATGCCGACGAGAATTCATATTGGGAGCTGTTTCCCGAAAACACCTATGCAGACAAGATTTTAAAGTATGCAAGAAAACAAGGCTTAAAGGTCGGAATGTATACGGGCACGGCAGGTAACGGCGCATACGGGGACAGCTCCATGATCAATTTTGCCGATACTCCGCAATGGAAAAAGCAGGATGTTCTCGGGAATATTTCGACCGAAAACTGCATTGCCGATGATTCTTTCATGGAATGGTTCATCAAAGTGCAAAGCAATACGATAAGCCGATACGGACTTGATCTATGGAACTGGGATCCGGGTCCCGGTAATGCGTTTTTCTGTTTCAGCGACCGCCACGGACATATACCCGGCAAAGGGGCGTATAAGGGCTTTCGCAATTCGCTTGAGGTTATGCGTCGGCTCAAGGAGCAATTCCCGCATCTGTATATCGAGGGCTTTCACGGCAACAAGGAATACGGTCTTTGGGGTTTTAAGTATATAGACCAACATGAGGCATATTGGGAAAACGAAGTCTATGTTATGAATCCGATTTATCCCGATTTGTCTGTCGATAGGGTTACGGCAGATAACATTCGCCAGCAGAGCGTATGGAATCATTATTTCCGTTTCATGCCGGAAACTATGAATCACGGTATATCCCACCGTATGATCCAAGCGTGCTGGATGAGAATGCCCGATCTTGACAAAGTCTTTGATTATACGGGATGGAAATATGCGCTGTTGTCGGCGATAGCGGCGGGCGGTTCTGTCACACCGACGATTTTGCCGCATAACCCCGAGAAAATTGACGGGTACTTGTCGTTTTATAAAAAGTGGACGGAATTTGCAAGAAAGAATTTTGCGTTGAGTCGCCGTACAATACCGTTCGGGGCGCAGGTTGGATGCGGAATAGACGGATACTCGAAGATCTCGGATAATCAGGGGTATATCTTTCTGTTCAATCCTTTTCCGCAGGATACGGAATTTGAATTTGTTTGCGACCGCAGAATGGGTTTTGAGGACGGCGATTGGAAGAAAACCACCGCGATGATCTACCCCTATGAGAAAAAGGGCAAGCTCCTGCAATACGGCACCTCTTTGAAATATGTGATACCGGCATATGAATGCATCGTCATAGAGGTTGCGGAGAGCGGCATTTCGTCAGATGCAGTTACGCAGAAGGCGTTGCCGCGCGTGCTGAATGTTGATGAAAAGGGGGTGTGTGTATTCTTTGCGGATGAAAAAATCAAGACGCTGCTTGGTGGTTATAAAATATCCGAAGAAGCGATAAACACCCAGGAAGAATACGCAGCCTGCTTTCATCATATTAACTCCTGCTGGAGCAGACCGGACCGCCTGTGGCTCTGGCTCGACATTGACCCGAACGACGACAGCAGAACCATCCCGGTTTACTTTAACGGTAAGAGGGTTGACTGCATGCGTGATTACATACCGTTTAACGAAATGTGTGTCTGTAATATGGCGTTTGCCGATGTTACCGATTATGTGGAATGGGGAAAGGTAAACGAAATAAAAACAATCAGCACAGGCGTGCGCGGTGCATATCTGCATTACCCGAGACCGCAGAATGAGGAATTGCCGAGGAACGGCAAAAGGCAGGAGTTACGGGGCGTTTTTGCTCCGCGCATAGACAAAGATATACAAATCTTATCTGCAAGGATAAACGATAACGATGTTATTGAACCGAAAAGTGAAAACACGCTCCGCGCAAAAATAAATATTCCGTTTGATGAGACCGAGGGGGTCTATGCATCCGTCCCCATATCCATTGGAGATACCGGAATAAATCTAAAACGGGATATGGTGCTTGAATATGAAAACGGATATTGGGTCAAGAGATTTTGTAGCGGAGATCGGCTGAGCCTTATTATAGACGATAACAAAATCTCGGTTTGGGCTGTATCCAAAAATAACACCGAAAGCGAGACATTCAGGTTTCCTGTCAACTGGCGATTAACCTGAAAGGAGAAATTATGAAACACCTCATAGGAATTGATATCGGAACCTCCGGCACAAAGGCGGTGCTTTTTGATGCTGTCGGCACGGTAGTCAAAAGCAGCACTTCGGAATATGGTATGAGCCAGCCCCGTAACGGTTGGGCGGAACAAGATCCGCAGGACTGGTGGAACGCCGTTCAAAAAAACCTAGCCGATATATGGACGGACGGCGTTGTCGGCATAGGCTTAAGCGGGCAGATGCACGGACTTGTAATGCTTGACGCAAATAACGAGGTTATTCGCCCGGCTATACTGTGGTGCGACCAAAGAACGGCAGCGGAATGCGATGAGATTACCGATATAATAGGCAGAAAAAGGCTGATTGATATTACGGCCAATCCTGCTTTGACCGGCTTTACAGCCTCAAAAATCCTGTGGGTAAAAAAGCACGAGCCTGAGAATTATGCGAAATGCAGGCATATTTTGCTGCCGAAGGATTACATACGCTTTAAGCTTACGGGTGAATTTGCAACGGATGTGTCCGATGCAAGCGGAATGCAGCTTTTGGATATTAAAAATCGCTGCTGGTCGGACGAGGTTGTCGAGAAACTCGGAGTGGACATAGACCTGTTGCCAAAGGTTTGTGAAAGCACTGAAATAACCGGATACTACAAAGGTATACCGGTTGCCGCAGGCGGCGGAGACAATGCGTGCGCGGCGGTGGGCTGCGGAATAGTGCGCGGGGGCAAAGCCTTTACGACTATCGGCACAAGCGGCGTTGTTTATGCGCATACCGATATGCCGATTACGGATCCCGAAGGAAGAATACACACTTTCTGCGCCGCTGTACCCGGTAAATGGCATGTTATGGGCGTAACGCAGGCGGCAGGGCTTTCGCTTAAATGGTTCAGAGAGAATTTCGCCGCAGAGCTTTCATACAAGGAAATGGATGAGCGGGCAGATGAAATTCCGATTGGCTCTGACGGGCTTTTATATCTGCCGTATCTTATGGGCGAGAGGACACCGCATCTTGACCCATTTGCCCGCGGAGTGTTCTTCGGAATTTCCGCAATGCACAAAAAAGAGCATTTTATGCGCGCTGTTATGGAAGGCGTGGCGTTTTCGCTGCGGGATTGCCTTGAAATTCTGAGAGCAAACCGCATAGCCATAAACGAAATGGCTGTTGTGGGAGGCGGCAGTCGGAGCACTGTTTGGAGCGAAATGCTTTCGGGTGTGTACAATATGTCTGTAAAGCCGCTTGATTCCGAGGGGGCGGCTTTTGGAGCAGCTGTTCTTGCGGGCGTTGCAGCCGGGGTGTATAAGTCGGTAGAGAACGCCTGCGAGGAACTGGTACATTACCCGAATGAAATTAAATCCGAAAACAGCGTCGAATACGAGAAATATTACAGTATTTACAAAGAACTATACCCGGCTTTGAAAGATGAGTATAAAAAGCTCGAAAAAGCAAGGTGACTGGTACGAGATACACGGAATATGCCGCCAAATGCATTGGGGATTTCGGTGTGATGGGCAGCTATGCCGTCTACACAGAAAATAGAGGGCCAAATGAAAACGGGAGATAAAAATGACACTGCAAGAAGCGATTGACAAATACATCTGAATATACCGTAAGCTATGCAGAAGTTGAAAACACGCCGTTTATGACGCACAGTATTTCTTTGAAGTTTGAAAAGGAAACCGCTTTGCTTAAAATATCTGCGGCACTTCCCAAGGCGGACAAAGCTTTCGTGTACGATACATTTTTCCATGTCTCCTCCGCAGTGTTCTTAAGGAGCGGCGAGCGCGGTATGTGCTGTGAGTTTGAAAACCCGTATTGCCTGACCGACGGAAAAACGGTATTTCTTGAGCCGCCCATCATTTTAAACAGCGGCGTTCGGCCGGATGAAATGGAAGCGTTTCGGAAAGTGATGATGGCAGATCACATTTCATGACAACAAAAGGGAGAAAGAAACCATTATGGATAAAAATCGCCGCAAGGCACTGAAGATCGGCGCAGTTTGCGTATCGTTCTACTTCTTCAATTATGTTTTACGCAATGTGCTGAGTGTCGCAACCCCTAATATGATCAAGGAGAGCTTTTTCTCGACAGAGTACATCGGAGCACTGTCCTCGGTTTACTTTATATTCTATTCCGTCGGTCAGTTTATCAATGGGTTTGTCTGCGATCGTATTCATTATAAGGTGACGCTGACCGTCGGCATGGAGACCAGTTGCTTGTGCCTGTTTCTGGTGCCGCTTGCGGAAAACCGGGTGTTGCATTTTGTCTGTTTTGCAGTGATGGGCTATTGCCTGTCCATGATACGGGGGACGCTGACCAAGGTATCCGCCGAGAATACCGAGGTACAGTATGCCAGACTCATCTGCGCCGGGTTCAGCGCAGCCTGCTATGTGGGGCCTCTGGGCGCCAGCCTATTGTCCATATTTTTGCCTTGGCGATGGGTGTTCACTGTCTCTTCGGTCGTGGGAGCAATTGCGGCCGCAGTGGACATTCTGCTACTGTCGGTCTTTGAAAGAAAGGGCTGCCTCGTCTTTGCCCCGGCGCCTAAGAGAGGGCTGCGGGCGGTTACCGATGTCTTTCGCCTCAAGGATTTCTGGATCTTTGCGTTTGTCGGCTCCATGAGCGAAATCATCGGCACGGCGGTGAATTTCTGGATCCCGACCTATATGACGGAGCATCTGGGAATGGTGTCGGAGACCGCCTATTCGCTATATTCTGTGATCGCCTTTACCGGGCTTTTTGCTCCATTTATCACTTTGCTGATTTATCGGAAGGCGATACACAGCGGAAAAGGTGTTGCGGTACTAATGTATGCGGTATCCATGCTGGCTTTTGCCGGCATGCTGCTCACGCGGAATCCGTATGTCAATGCGGCGCTGCTGCTCATTGCCAAATTGTCCGCCGCGTGCGCGGGCGGTGTCGTGTGGAGCATCTATATTCCGGAGCTGTCCGGCAGCGGCATTGTCGCCAGTGCCAACGGGGTGTTGGATTCCATGGGCTACGCATTGGCGTCTGTGTCCAGTCTGGTTTTTTCTGCATCCATTGGCCGGATCGGTTGGGGCGGTCTGGTCGGTGTGTGGAGCGGGATTATGCTGATAGCCAGTGCTGTGGTGACCGTTTCGATGCGAAAGAAACCCGTGAAAAATACAACCGTGTAAGCCGTGAAGTGAAAAGGATTTGTTGACTACACTGTCCACAGTGGAGAGAAACCAAACAAAACAGAAAAAGGGGGGGACACTATATGCACAAAGCCGTTGCCGAGAATTTGAAAAAGTATCGGCTGAATAAGCAGCTCACGCAAGCGGAGGCTTCGGAAATTCTGGGGGTATCCACAAAAAGCATATCAAAGTGAGAGTGTGGGCTGACGCTGCCGTTTTGTTGTCTTTCTCCGTAGAGGAGACCAAAACAAAAGATAACGAAAAAAGCAACTATCTAAGATTTAAAGGGCTTTCAATTTCTATTTGTGGTTACCGTGCAAAAAGTTATTTTAGGGAGAGAAAATATGGAAAATCCTAAAAAGGTTTTGATAGATGCCCACACACACTCTTCCGGTATCAGCAAGTGCAGCAGGGTGTCGGCAAATGAATTAGTTGACATATGCGCAGAACAAGGCTTGGGCGGAATTGTCATCACCAACCACTATAAGCACGCTTATGTTGATACTGATTTTAAAATATGGCGCAATAAATATGTTGAGGAATTCCATATAGCCCGCGATTATGGAAATAAACGCGGACTAAAGGTCTTCTTGGGCGTTGAATTTACGCTTGATTGTATGCCGCAAAATGATTTTACGGTTTACGGTTTGTCAGAGGATTTTTTATTATCTTCTGATCCCTTGTTTGAACTGACCTTGGATGCGTTTATCAAAGTAATTCATCAAGAAAAAGCGCTTATCTTTCAGGCGCATCCATTTAGAAATACACACCCTATTGACGGCACGCTTTTGGATGGGGTGGAAGTCAATTGCCACCCCCTCTATCATGCTAATGAAAAGCAACGGGTGATGGATTTTGCCGACAGGTATGATATTAGAGTTTCTTGCGGTTCAGATTATCACGGCGATACTTATAAACCGTATTGCGGCGTTTTAACAGATCCCTCAATTAACTCTACAGAAGAATATGTAAGGTATATCCGCGAAACCAAGAGGCCGGAGTTAATAATAGCAGACATCTGAAATTATAGCTTTCACTGAGTCTTGTATTATGGCAGGTCGCCATAGCGGAGAGGTCAAACAAATGAGGAAGGAGGACACTATATGCACAAAGCTGTTGCCGAGAATTTGAAAATGTATCGGCTGAATAAGCAGCTCACGCAAGCGGAGGCTTCGGAAATTCTGGGGGTATCCACAAAAAGCATATCAAAGTGGGAGTGTGGGCTGACGCTGCCGGATGCGTCGATGCTCCCGAAAATCGCCAAGGCGTATGCCATCATGATTGATGACCTGTATGAAAACAACCCGGAGACACTCGATAAAAGTGCGCAGCGCCTGGCGGCAATATATGACGCGACAACGGAGCTCAAGGATTTTGTGAGAGCAAACGAGGAATTCAAGAGACTCGAAAGAAAGAGCCAACTCACAGGCGAGGATCTGATGGCTTGGGGCGCTATGCTTTGCAAGATGGAAAAATGTGCGGCCGAACAAGCGTTGTTATTCTTGAAAAGAGCGCTGGAAAAGGCGAAAAATACGGACGAAATGCTGTACTTTCGGATATATGAACAGATCATTGACCTGCAGGTTGCCAACGGAAATGTCGATGCAGCGGTGAGGGAACTGCAACGCAAAATAACGGGCGGCAAGAAAAGCTCGGAGCAATACGCGCTGCTGTTGTATGCCTTAAACAAATCGAAAAAGTACATAGAATGCTATGAAATGTTTTTGAAGGCAATCGAAATTTTCCCGGGCGATTGGCGAATACTGACGATGGGCGGCGACATCTGTTGGAATCTCGAAAAACGCGAGGACGCCTTCAAGTTTTGGAACAAAGCCATAAAGCTGAACGGTGAATGGGACGCCGCAAAGTATTCAAAGATATTTGCCTATGAAGAGCTCGGAGAAAAAGAAAAAGCGTACAACATGTGGATGGAGATAGTCGGTGTTCTGCGACGAAAGCACCGGGATATTGAAGCCGACAAGGTGGAAAAAAGAGCGAGAATATTGTATCAAAAACGGTGAAAGCGCTTGTTGCGCATGTGAAGGGAGCCGCTGCTTGTCAGATGGATGAAGCTGAGAAACAGGGGTATTTTATTTAAGTTATATTTAAATCGTTTTAATAAGATATTTGACGAAGTTTCCCTTTTGGTACAGCTGCTTTCTCCGCGCCACGGCTCGATGTTTTTCAGCCTGAAAACCGAGATGAAGAAACAGAGGGGATAGCTGCCTTGAGAGCAGCTATCCCCTCTGTTATATGATATTTTAGTTAGTCGGACAACAGAATATCCCGTATGCTCTGCAGCTCGTCGGCGGTGACGCCGATCCCCAGCAGATAATTTTCGACTTTTTCCTGCGTGCTTTTGCCGGGGTACCGCCCGATTTGCGATGCCAGACCGTTGATGGACTCCAGGTTCAGCCTTTTCCCATAGTAGGTGAGACTGAGCTCATATTCCTTCAGCAGATCCTCGTCGCTGACACCGAGCAGCGCCTCCAGCAGATAGCAAATGGTGCCGGTGCGGTCGTTGCCATAGGTGCAATGCAGATAAATCGGATAGTTTTTGCTGTCCGCCAGGTCTGCAAAAATGTCCAGGACGGATTGTTTATACTGCTCCTCAAAGAGCTGTCCATAGCAGGGCGCGTTGTAATAAACGTGCTTCACATCCGCTCCCAGCGCATGCGTCCCGTTGGAATCGTTGCAAGAGCGCAGATCCATATCCGTTTTGATTTTCAGGACATTCAGCATATCCTGTGTTCCTTTCGGCGTCAGCTTGTAATCCGCTGCCACGACGCCGTCCAGCTCACTTCCTCTGTAGATCATCTCCTGCTTGATATGTTTTCCCTGTTTCGTCGCCCAGCCGCCGATGTCGCGGACATTCACGATGCCGTCGACGGAAAGAATACGCGGCGTGTTTGCGGTATGAAAGCTGCCTTTTTTGACACCCGTACTTCCGTCGGAGAATGTGACCTGCAATTTATAATAGTATACCGTATTTGTCTTCAGAAATTTGACGGAAAGAATGCTTCGCCGCCGCTCATAGAGGTATTCTTTTGCATCGGAAAGCTGCTCATTCTCCGCAATATAGAGAACTGCCTGCTCGACGGACAGATTTTCGGGAGCGTTTTTTACATCATAAAAAGCATTCAGCGGCACAGCATGATCCAAACCGCCTTCCGCAAACCCGGCATATATGGTGTTGCTGTGCACATCGACATCGGCGTCAACAAATTCTTTGACAACGGGGGACACCAGCAGCACCTCTTCATCGATGGAAACATCAAGGGAAATCCCCGTGCTTTCGTTTGTCGGTTTGTCGTTCGATTCGTTTGTTTTCATGCCGCGACACCCTCCGAAGACCATCAGAATTAAGCAGACAGCGGCGGTTGCTGTGCAACAGTGGCGTACCCGGCATCGCAATCCCATCATTTACATCCGCTCCCCTCATATATCAACTACAGGCGCATCCGTGCTTTGCAGCAGGGATGCGCCTTAACTGTATCATAAACCGATTTAATTGTCAAACATATTGGTTGAAGCAAATTGCTTTTGTGTGGGCAAAACATACAGAAGTGCTTGACCGCATATATTCTCTTTTGTGAAACAGGAGAAAAAAGTGAGAAAACTGTATTGACAACGCATAAAAACTATTGTATGATGTAAATGTAAGTTAAATCGGTTTAGATTGAGTGCGTCTCTGCTTGTCGCGGCAGGCGGCATGAGGAACGCCGCGGGAGTGGTGTAGCGAAAACGGCGACACAGACTTGCGCGATAAATTTAAATCGTTTTAACAAATGCACACCCGCAGACGATTTTGCTGATTGGCTGGGGAAAAGCCCATGCCGATCGGGAATAAAAAGCGGGTGGGGATCGGTGTGCTCGTCATATCAAAAACGTAACACAAGGGGGAAGATGGCATGATGAAAAAGAATTTTTCCAAAGCGCTGTCCGGCATCTTGACGATGGCATTGCTGCTGAGCGTAGCGGTCTTGCCGGGTGCATTTCATGTCAGTGCAGCGAACGAGTTTCCGACCGTCAAGTCGGAGATCACGCTGACGGATGCGGATGCGGGCAACGAAGGTACCTTGGCGAAGTATGATCTGCTTGCGGATCCGAGCGAGGGACTCTCGCTGGAAAAGGGCGATACCTATGTTTTTGACATGGATATCCTGGCAAACAGCCATCACAATGGCGGAACGGCGAGACCCTTTGGCTTTGATCTTTTCGGCAATCCGACAAAGTCGGACAACGGATTGGAGATAAAGCTGGCGGGCATTGAGTTCTGTAATAAGCGTATACTGCGGTGGATTCCGGCGGGCTCTTGGAGTGATTATGTATCGGACGACGAGGTTACTATCTGGGGTGGCGGCGACTATCATTACCGTTTTACGGTGACTGCGTATGAAAGCATCCGCGTCGAGTTCTGGTACAAGAACACCGCCGGCGGATATCAGAATGAAGCAGCCGCTGTGGATGTGACGGTGGCTTGGAGCGACATCTACGGTCTGAGCGCGGTGAAGGCCGGCGACGGCACGCGGTTCTATCCGAATATGACCTTCCTCGACCAGAACGGTAAGATTTCCAATGTTGCCGTGCATTACACCGGCACGAACGGAGTAGCGATCAAAACCGTCAAGGAGATCACGCTGAAGGATGAAGATGAGGCTAACGAAGGCACCATGACAAAGTATGATCTGCTTGCGGATCCCGAAGAGGGTCTTGTCATGGAAAACGGCGAAACCTATGTCTTCGAAATGAATATCCTGGCAAACAGCTATAATGCGAGCCAGGGCGGAACGGCGAGACCCTTCGGCTTTGACCTGCTCGGCAACCCGACAAAGCAAGGCGAAGGGATAAAGCTGTCGGGCATTGAGTTTTCCAACAAGAATGTCCTCTATTGGATTGCCAACGGCGCATGGGAGGGCCATATTGATCAATCGCAGTCGATCACCCTGTGGGGCGGCGGCACCTATCATTACCGCTTCACCGTGAAGGCGTATGAAAGCATTCGGGTTGAAATTTGGACTGCCAATGCCGATAACAACTATCAGGACGGCGCAGCAGCTTACGATGCAACGGTTGAATGGAGCAAGGTCTACGGACTGAGCACGGTGAAGGCCGGCGACGGCACGGTGTTTTACCCGAACATGACCTTCCTCGACCAGAACGGCAAAATTTCGGGCATTTCCGCGCGCTACACCGGCAAATACGGCGTGACGATTAAAACCGTCAAGGAGATCACGCTGACGGATGCGGATGCGGAAAACGAAGGCACCATGACGAAGTATGATCTGCTGAAGGATCCGACGGCAGGTCTCACCATGGAAGAAGGCGGCACCTATGTCTTCGAAATGAATGTCCTGGCGAACAGCTATAACGCAAGCCAGGGAGGGACGGTGAAGGTTTTTGGCTTTGACCTGCTCGGCAACCCGACAAAGCAAGGCGAAGGGATAAAGCTGTCGGGCATTGAGTTTTCCAACAAGAATGTCCTCTATTGGATTGCCAACGGCGCATGGGAGGGCCATATTGATCAATCGCAGCCGATCACCCTGTGGGGCGGCGGCACCTATCATTACCGCTTCACCGTGAAGGCATATGAAAGCATTCAGGTTGAGATTTGGACTGCAAGCACGGCAAACATCAACAGCAATTATCCGGACAGCACAGTAGAATACAATGCAACGGTTGAATGGAGCAAGGTCTACGGCCTGAGCACGGTAAAAGCCGGCGACGGCACGCGGTTCTATCCGAACATGACCTTCCTCGACCAGAACGGCAAGATTACGAACATCCATGCCGTGTACATTCCGGCAGCGGAGGACGAAGATGTAGTTATTGAGTCTTTTTCAGACATCAGTGCATATCGCACTGCGGGTGCTTACACCGCGCCGACGAAGGATGGTTATGTGTTTGCCGGTTGGTTCACGGATGCGGGGGCAACCAGCCCGGTGGCGGATGAGACGACGAATGTGTATGCTAAGTTTGTCACGCAGGATGTGCTGAGCGTAAAGGGACAGCTGAAAGCGGGCACCACCGCTGAAAGCTTAAACACCGATTATCGTTTCTCCACGACGGTGGACAGCCTGAATTATCAAAACATCGGCTTCAACATCACTGTTAACGGCAATACGAAGAGCCCGTCCGGCACCACTGTGTATAAGAAGATCACGGCGCGCTCGGGCAACGAGATCATTGCGCACGATCCCACTGTGTTCTCGGCAGTATCACAGTATTTCCATACTTACACGATCACCGGCATCCCGCAGAGTGCCTTTGCCACGGAAATTCAGATCGCGGCGTATTGGACCACGCTGGACGGCACTGTGGTAACGGGACCTGCCAGAACGCTCACTGTGAACATGGGTATCAACTGATTACCGGAAAGAAAATGAGGTGTGTAGTATGAAAAAAGAGTATGAAGCTCCGACGCTTGAAAAGGTTTTCTTTAAAACAGAGGAATTTGCAGTTACGAACATCCTTTCCGGCGTTGATGCCGGCACCGGTGACTCGGGTGAGTGGGGCGACTTCGTATAAAATTCGTATAAGAATACAGGTATGAGGAGTGTGGCGGGGCAGTGATGTCCCGCCACCTTGCTTATGAAAAGAAACCCGCGCGATAGCCGCGCGGGTGAAGTGCTCGTATAGACAGCCGCCCCTGCCGTACCGTGCATATTTACGGCGCTTGCGGACGACTTTTTCAAAAGAGGCAAAGAGAGGACTATTTTCGTGAACACTGCTCCGGTAGCTCTGCTGCTTTCAATATCTCTTGCGGCTGCACTCGGCCGCAACATAATTGTGCGCAACTATTCCCGTCGGGATGGACTGACCAATGCCGATGTACATTTTTTCAATGCCGTTTCCGCTCTGCTGTCAGCGTTGGTGCTGCTCCTTTGGGGCGGGTTTGGCACGATATCGCTGTTCACCCTGTTGTGCGGCATAGCGTTCGGTCTCACCGTCGGTTTTCAGAATCTCTTTTTCCTTCGTGCGCTGGCGCTCGGTCCGTGGTCGTATACGACGGTCATAGTGTCTCTATCTTCGCTGATCACTACCCTCAGCGGCGCCGTATTTTGGCACGAGAGCATAACGGTCGTGCAGTGGATCGGCATTGCCTGCATGGTGGGCTGCTCGGTGCTTTCCGTCGGAAACAAGGGGGAACAATCGCAGACTGAAAAACGCTCTCAAACTGTGCGATGGCTGCTGACCAGCCTGCTTGCGTTTTTGCTCAACGGCTTGATCGGCCTGACACAAAAGCTGCACCAAAGCTCAACACATCGGGAGGAGCTCGGCGCTTTTCTGATCGTGGCTTTCGGCGTGTTGTTTGCCTATTCGACGGTTCTGTGGGGCGTGTCAGCGTTTCGCGGCGGTCATGGGAGCGGTGCCGTAAGCAGTGCGATGACGCCGATGTGGCTGGTTTGGTTGGCTGTCGGCGGCGTGCTGCAGGCGGTTAATCATAAGCTCAATTTGTATCTTTCCGGCGTGATGGACAGCGCCGTGTTTTTCCCCATCGTCAACGGCGGCGGACTGGTGTTGACCACGCTCCTCGCAGTGACTTTGTTCCGGGAACGACTGGATGGTCGTCAGTGGGTAGGCTTGATCCTCGGCATCGTTTCTGTCGTGCTGGTCTGCAATCCTTTTTAAATTCGTCAAACCATATGTCCCAGCCGTTTTGCTTCGCGCCACTTTTCGGGGGACAGCCGATTTTTGCGCACAAACAGGCGATAGAAGTGCGAGTAGTTGCGAAAGCCGCAGGCGATTGCGACATTTTCGAGCGTTTCCGAGGTCATTTCCATGAGCAGCTCCGCCTTCTGCAGGCGGATGCGCTGGGCATAGGCGATGGGGGTCGTGCCGAAAGACGCTTTGAACAGGTTGACAATGTGGTTTTTCGTGAAATGAAACTCCCGACACAGCATATCGAGGGTGATCTCTTTTTCGCAATTCTTCGCGATAAAATCCGCCATGCGGGTGGCTTGGGAGTTTTGCGGCTTTTGCTTGTATAGTTCTGACAAAAGATCGTAGAATTTCGCGGTCTGCACGATATACGGCGCGTCGCTGTGCGCCAGCAGATGCAGCTCTTCCATCAAGGGTTTCAATGCGGCGTGGTCGAAGGTCCCGCTGCACGGCAAAACCGCGTCGCCCTCCGCCCATGCATCAGCAAGAAAGTGCACATATAAGTATTTCGGCGCATCGCTGGGCAACTCGCCCGACTGATGTAGCTCGCGTTTTTGTATGTAATACTGTCCGGCGGAAATCTCAAAGGGCACGCCGTCCTCCGAGAACCGCAGCACGCCGTCATAGACAAGCAGCAACACATCCTCGGGACAACGGCGGGAGATGTGATGCTCCCCCTCCTTGAAAAAGCGCAGAGAGGCGGTTTTGTAGCGTATGGGTTTGTTCAGATCGATTCCCTGCATGACAGTCACCTCAAAAGAATTATATGACGCATACTGTGATATTGTCAATATACATTATGATAAAATGCATTTAGTTTTATATTTTCCTGTGATATAGTGTATGTATACTATACAAGGAGTGATTTCTACGGAAAAGCTATCGTTTTACACATCGAATGAATTGAAGCCCGCAGGCTGGCTGCGGCGACAGCTGGAGATCCAGGCGGCGGGCCTTAGCGGCCATCTGGACAAAATCTGGCCCGACATTGCGGACAGCGCCTGGATCGGCGGAACGCACGAGGGATGGGAACGGGTGCCGTATTGGCTGGACGGATTTGTTCCGCTTGCGTATCTGTTAGATGACGAGGACATGATCGGTCGTGCCAGGCGGTACATTTATGCTATCATTGAAGCGCAAAAGCCCGACGGCTGGCTTTGCCCGTGCGAGGACGCCGAACGAACGACCTATGACACCTGGGCAGTTTTGCTGATGTCCAAGGTGCTGACAGTATATTATGAATGCTCGCAGGACCCGCAGATTCCTACGGTGCTGTATCGGATGCTCAAAAACTACTATGAGCTGCTCTCCACCGGCGCGATCCGCCTGCATGATTGGGGAGAATACCGCTGGTTTGAGGGGTTTGTTGCGATCAATTTCCTGTATGACCGCTGCCATGAGGCGTGGCTGCCGGAGCTTTCCGCCATTCTGAAAAAGCAGGGCGCGGATTACGGCCGTTTCACGGGACAGTGGAAACGCCCCTTGAATCGGTGGCGGTATGACACGCACATCGTCAACATTGCCATGATGCTGAAAGCCGAGGCGGTCAGCTTCGGCTTGCTCGGCGAGGGGTATACGGACAAGGCGGAGCAGTTGTATCGTATTCTCGATCAGTATAACGGCACACCCGTCGGTCTTTTCACGGGCGACGAGTGCCTTTCGGGCATGAGCCCCATCCAGGGCACGGAGCTGTGCGCCGTGGTGGAGCTGATGTATTCCTATGAACTGCTGTATGCCTACACCGGGGACAAAAAGTGGGCGGAGCGTTTGGAAGTGATTGCGTTCAATGCCCTGCCGGCGGCGATCAGCGAGGACATGTGGACGCATCAGTATGACCAGATGAGCAATCAGATCGCCTGCGAGACCTTCCCCGGCAAGCCGATCTTCCGCACAAACAGGGAGGATGCGCACCTGTTCGGATTGGAGCCGCATTTCGGTTGCTGCACGGCGAACTTCAACCAGGGCTGGCCGAAACTCGCGCTGTCCGCCTTTATGCATCGCAAAAACACCGTGGTCAGTGCCGTGCCGATTCCCTCGGTGCTGAAAACGGCGGACTATACGATTCGCCTTGAAACAAACTATCCGTTTGAAAATCGGTTTACCTATCATATACAGGCGACGGAGGCATTCACCTTCAAGGTGCGCATTCCGTCCTTTGCGGAGCATCTGACCGTGAACGGCGTCCCGCAGTCGGGGGATATGCTGTCGTTTGACATTCCCGCAAGCGCGGACATGACCCTGGAAATCGCGTTTGAAACGACCCCGAAGCTGACGCAGCGCCCGCATGGTCTGCACACGGTGCAGTGCGGCTCACTGGTTTTCTCGGTGCCGATCCGCTTTGAAAAGCACATGCTGGAATATGTGCGCGACGGCGTGGAACGGAAATTCCCCTATTGCGATTATGAGCTGATTCCGGAAAGTGATTGGAATTATGCCTATTGCGGTGCGGCGCTTGAGGTCGAGCGCAGACCGGTGGAAGAAATTCCGTTCTCCGTCACGAAGCCGCCCGTTGTGATCCGCACAAAGGCACAGAAGATCGACTGGGGCTTTGAGGATGGCTATGACACCGTTTGTGCCAAGGTGCCGACATCCACCGTGCCGCTGTCCGCACCGGAGGTGATAGAGCTGCATCCCTACGGCTGCGCTAAGCTGCGCATGACGGAGCTGCCGCTTGCGGACGGTGCTGTCCGCTGAGACCTTAAAAAACGGCGTCCTGCTATGCAGGACACCGTTTACAGGTGCTTGAATTAAAGGGTGTTGCCGTTAAAGTCCACCCACTTCTTTTGTTGAGGGTCAATGCAGATCACCATTTTGTTGAGATCTGTATCAAAGATTTGTTGTCCCAATGTCGGGTAATACGAAAGGCGTTCCGCGGTGGTGCAAGCGGTCTTGTGGCAATTGTTTCTGGTTTTTATACCACTTCCGGAACCGTCGTTTTCCCAAAGCTGAAAGTCCTTGCTGTTAGTGCTGTTCCAAGCGCATTGAGCGGTGAAATCGATGTTGCCTTTCCATGTGCCGGGGATCTCCTCGCGCATGAGATCGCCGAGTCTCCCGCCGGGGGTCTGTTTCTCGACGCGTTCGATGTTAAAGCTGATGAGCGTAACCTCCTGCTCGCCGATCAGTCTCTCGCCGGTGGTGGCATTGTCTCCGCACCACTTACCGAAGTAGGGCAGGTGGATGTTCCGCTCGTCCAGGCAATTTATCAGCGTGATGGGATGGTTTGAACCGCAGCCTGACGCATAGTTTCCGAAGGTGAAGCCGTATCTGCCGATTGTAGCACCGCAGTTGATGCAAACCACATGCTCGCCGCCGACCTGGATGCCCTCATCAAAGCCCCAGGCTTGTACATTAATATAATTGCTGTAATCATAATTGCTTCCGTCGGTCATCGTGAGACCGATGCAGCCGATTGCCGGAACAGATGGGGGAATGCTCAATCCCGCCCCGACGGTTTCCAACTCTTCGCCGTAGGAAATCAGGGAGACATTTTTGACCTCCACACGGTCAGTTCTGCGCAGGTCGATGCATCGTATCGGATGCTGATTGTTGGCTAACACAACGGCGAGATTCTCAATATGGAGATTTGCACCGTTTTGGATGCCGAACGGCGTCCAGGTGCTTCTCAAAACATCTGCGCCGGCATCGGAAATCGTACCCAGTGCTTCGGCGGCGACATATAACACGACGCCGTTGCAGAAGGACTGTTGGAAACCGTATTCGTGGTTTTCGCCGATAACGCGTATCTCTCTGTGCGCGTTCGGAAAGCACAGTGCCGTGTGCGGACCGCCGTCGCCAAAGTCGCAAAAGCCGTCGATGTGGTATACACCATTATAAAAATACAGATTTTTGTCGGTACGGATACAGTCGTCGATTGCCTTTTGGATTGTAAGTTCGTCATGCTTTCCCGTGCACACATAGTTTGCCGCTTGTCTGAAATCGTCTGTGCTGTTTTGCGCTGCCACTGTGATATAGCTTGTATTCATGTAAACACCTCCATAGTTGTTGCTTTCACTGTACCACAGAAAAAGAATGTGCACCATCGAGGAATTCGCACTTTTTATAGCAAAAATTTAACAGCTGTTTGCGAGGAGAACGATATGCTTTCTCACATATTCTGTATCGAGCAGAGCCCATTGCCGCGCATCAACAATATCGGTTGCAGCGCAGATCCGGCAAATAACCGTTTCGGTCCCGGAACCAGGAATATTTATTTGATTCATTATGTTTTCAGCGGTAAGGGCTATTATAACGGTCATCCGGTCACAGTCGGTCAGGGCTTTTTGATACGCCAAGGACAACCGGAGGAGTATCATCCGGACAAGGACGACCCTTGGGAATTTTTGTGGGTCACCTCGGATGATGAAATGATCGGCAAACTGTTCGACAAATACAATGCCGACCCGAAAACCTTGATTTTTCACTACGGCGATACTTCCGTTGTAAAGAGCACCGCGCAGTTTATTCGGAACAATCATAATCGGGCGATGACGGCGGCGGAGATTCTCGAGTGCTTTTTACATATTTTCAACAGCCATGCGCACCGCTCCGAGAGCGGATTGTCCAATGCGGATGTCTATTTTGCTTTTTCACTCAACTATATCAAGAGTAATCTGCATACATCTTTGGAAATACGGGATCTGGTTGCGGCTTTGGGCATCAGTCATACCTATTTGCTCCGCTTGTTCAAAAAACGCACCGGCCTTTCTCCCAAGGCATATATCAACGCATTACGGATGAACAATGCCAAAAGGATGTTATCGGAAACAAACGCAACGGTAACGCAGATCGCAAACTCCAACGGTTACACGGATGTCATGGCTTTCTCTCGCTTTTTTGCTTCCAGAGAGAAGCTCTCACCCACACAGTACAGAAAGCGTGTGGGAATGCAATCAGCTGTTCCAGCAGCGCAGGATGCTGAACATATAAAATAAACTTTAGAGAAGGACGATGAGAACATGAAAAAGAAAACGGTTTGCATAGCACTGGCGGTTTTGGCGGTTGCACTCATTGCGGTCGCTTTGGTTCTGCTGCTGCGAAAACCGGGAAAAACCGAACCGACAGCTACCGCGCCGAGCGAAAATGTGCCGGTGACCTTGCCGGGGCAGGAGGAACTGTCGATAACGACCGCCGGGGACAATGCGCAGCCGACGGACGCGCAAGGAGTTCGGCCCACCATGACCGCGACAGCGGGGGCGGGCGTGACCGACGGAAAAACCATGGCAGGGACAGCCGGGTCTGCTGCGGCGACTCCGACCGAGAATGGCGCAACGACCAAGAAGGGTGCAACAGCCGGGGCGACAACCTCCGAAAAAGAACCTGCAAAGTCGACGACCGAAAGAACGGTTTCGAAGAATCTGAAGACAGAAAACGATTCGTCTGCGGGCAAATTCGGTGAGCTCTTTTGATCTGAGCTTGTCATGCGGCTGTCCGTTTTACAGATCCCGTCAGGGTAAAGGAGATACATATGAACATTACAGAAATCGATCGCAATTTTTCCATTGAGACTAACCTGCCCGAAAACGACATTGCTTGGACAGACGCCAAGTCTGACGCATTTGTGTGTTACGGTCTCGTGAAAACAGAGGAAGGCTACACACGAATGCCGCGGGATATCGCAAAGGCAGCGAATGACGGAGTGGGGGAGCTTTGCGACAACACCTCCGGCGGACGCATTCGTCTGTGTACGGACTCTCCCTACATCGCCGTAAAGGCGGTCTATCCCGGTCTTTGCCGCATGCCGCACATGCCCATCAGCGGATCGGGTGGATTTGATCTCTACAAAGAGATCGGCGGGCAGCAGTTTTATTTGGGCGCATATATTCCGTCGATGGACACACAAGCCGAATATGAAGGCATTGTATATACCGGCAACGCAACGGGCAAGCCTGTGAATTATGTGCTGAATTTTCCGCCATACAATGCGCTTGGCAGGTTGTACATCGGGCTGAAGGCGGGAAGCTGCACGGAAACGCCGGACGGCTATCACAACCGCGAACCGGTAGTGTTTTACGGCTCTTCCATCACACAGGGTGCCTGCGCATCCAGACCCGGCAACATCTATCAGAATTTTCTTTCCCGCGCGTTGAATATGGACTATATCTCGCTCGGATTTTCCGGCAGTGCGCGTGGAGAAAAGACGATGGCGGAATATATGGCGGGCTTGGAGATGTCCGCTTTTGTTGCGGATTACGACCACAACGCACCCGACGCCGCCTATCTGGCGGACACGCACTATGCGCTGTATGAGGTCATTCGGAAAAGGTGTCCCGATTTGCCCTACATTATGATCAGTCACCCCGATCCGCGGATCAACGATGCACTTATGCGTCGGAAGGTCATCATGGAAAGCTATGTGAGAGCAGTGAACGCGGGCGATCGAAATGTATATTTCATCGACGGAGATTCCCTTTTTGCCGGACTTGAATACGATGCCTGCACCGTGGATGTCTGTCACCCCAACGATCTGGGCATGTATCGCATGGCACAGGGGATGCTCCCGCTGTTGAAAAAGCTCTTATATTAAAAACAATTTGCATTTGGAGGTGCAAGGATGAAACTGGCAACAACCACAAGTGATTTTTCGTCTTATGAGATGGATGGATATGCGTCCGCAAAAGCGATTGCCGATGCCGGATTTCGGTATATCGACTATTCCTTCCAGTATGATTATGACCGCAGGAGCGGCTTGCAGGCGGGTGACTGGCGACCCTATGCAGATAAGCTGCTGAAGCTGGCAGACGAGCGGGGACTGCAATTTGTGCAGGCTCATGCGCCGATGGGAAGCCCGCTGGTGAAAAACGGGCAGTATGAGAGCTTTATGCAGCTCACAAAGCAAAGCATCGAGGCGGCTGCCTATCTCGGCATCCCGAACATTGTTGTCCACTCGGGTTATGTAAAGGACATGAGCAAAGAGGAAACCTTTAAAAAGAATGTGCTGTTCTATGAAGAGCTGCTGCGCGTCGCGGAAAAGTGCAACATAACCGTCTTGACCGAAAATTTCAACAAGATGGTCTTCCCGGATTACTACTGGATAGATTCCGCAGAGGCAGAACTGGAACTGGTCGAGCGGGTCAACCACCCGCTTTTACAGGCGTGTTGGGATGTGGGACACGGCAATCTGCAGGAGCTTTCTCAACACGAGGCACTTGGGCTGTTGGGCAGCCATGTGCGCGGTGTGCATATACAGGACAATTGCGGCAATGACGACACGCATTTTATGCCGTACCAGGGTACGCTGAATATGGATTCAGTCATGCACGGACTTTTAGACATTCACTATGAGGGGTATTTCACCTTTGAGGCCGGCAACACCCCTCTTCCGGCACGCCAGAGGAGAAAGTTTGAGGAGGATACCCGCTGCCTGCAGCTGCCGGTAGAATTCAAAAAAAAGTATGAGCGTATTCTCTATGAGATCGGTCAGTATGTGTTGTCACAGTATGGCTGTTTTGAAGAATAAGGTCTCTGCGTGGAACGCCGGATCCTTTTTAACAGATGCAGCCAATGCAGTGCCATGAAATCTTGTTCCGTCTTAATTCTCAATCGAATTTCTTAAAAAATAAGCAGATTTTATGTATACAGTTATAATATTTGTATAGTACAATAACCTCATCGCAGAATAAGCGATAAACTTAAAACTGAGTGTGGTTTTGAACCGCACGGTCGTCGCATGGGAGGTTAGCAACTATGGCAGAGAAAACGATGAACGGACAGTGGTCGCAGGAACGCATATGGGAGTGGTATAACGCCAGACCGTGGATCCGTGGCTGCAATTTCATGGGCAGTGATGTGGTCAACTGGCTGGATATGTGGCAGGAACAGGGTTTCGAAGAGAAGTTGAAAACGGCTGAGGAAGAGATTGCTCTGGCGGCAAAGACCGGCTTTAACGCCATTCGTACTTTGTTGGATTATGTCGTGTGGCGCGAGCAGCATGACGGCTTCCTGGAGCGACTGGATCGTTTCCTGAATGTTATCTATAAGTACGGTATTCGTGCTGTGCTGGTGCTGGGAAATGACTGCTCTGTGCCCAGAGATAATCCCTATAGCCAGCTCAGACCGGGTGAGCAGAAATTCGATTGGGGCTATCATGGCGGACGGAAGAATTCTCAGCATAGCACGCTGAATAAAAAGCCGGGCTACTGGCTGATAGATGACGAGCCGGAGCGTGTCTATGAGTGGGTGCGGGAGATCATTACGCGCTATAAGGATGACGACAGGGTGCTGATTTGGGATCTGTACAATGAGCCGGGCAGCGGCATGAGAGATGAGATCACCAAGCCCCACATTCAGCGCTTTTTTGAGATTGCCAGGGAAGTGGATCCTATCCAGCCGGTTACCGCCGGTGCATGGTGCATCCGTGAAGTGGATGAACCTCTGCGCTGGGTGGAGCAATTTGCTCTGGACAACTCGGATATTATCTCGTATCACAGCTATGCCCTGTATTCCTCAAATGTACAGGTCATCCGAAAATTAAAGAAATACGGACGACCGATCATTTGTACGGAGTGGTTGGCAAGGACCCTGCATAATACGGTGCAGGAGATGTACCCGCTTTTCTATGTCGAAAAGATCGGGTGCTTCAACTGGGGACTGGTGGCAGGAAAATATCAGACCTATGAGCCTTGGAATACAATTTGGGAGCAATATGATCGCGGACAATACTACAATGAGGATTTCACCAAATGGTTTCATGATCTGTATCGGCCGAATCATAGACCCTATGATCCGTTTGAGATCGAACTGATGCAGACATTGGCAAAGGCTGCAGACAAGGAATTTCAGCTTGACCACAAAGAGAAAGACTGACATTTTTGCCGTTTCAGGCATAAACAGCTGTCTTTGACAAAACGAAAATTGCGAGATAAAAACAGACAACATGTAACGCTTCATGTTGTCTGTTTTTTTGCGCCGGGATGCCGTTTTGCAGGGGGAATGTAAAGAAAAACAGCCCCCTCTCGGGGGCTGTCAAGCCGAAACAAGGTGAAAACAGCTTTATTTGCTGCCGGCGGTTTTCCTGATTACCAGATCGGGTTCAAAGACATTTTGGATCGGACATTCCTTTTCTTCCAAAAGATCGATCATCATTTTTGCCGCATAAGCCCCCTGCTCCCTCAGATGGGTATTCACAGTCGTCAGCGGCGTTTGCAGAAATTCGACAATTTCAATGTCGTCATAGCCGGTCACCATCAGATCCTCCGGCACCCGCAATTCCAGGTCGGCGGCAGCCTTTAGGACAGGAATGGCGGCATAGTCATACAGACAAAACACACCGTCGGGCTTTTCCTCTTTCAAGAGGTCGCTGACGCGATCATAGATCTCGTGAAAATCCTGACTGCAGTTGACAAGCAGCTTTTCGTCGTATGCAATTTCATATTCTTGCAGCGCCTGCAGGTAACCGTCCACACGGTTGGAACTCTGCAATTTCAAAACGGTCGGAGCCAAAAAAGCGACGCGCTTGCAGCCGTTTTCCAGCATGTTTTTCACGCCTTTGTAAGCACCGAGACGGCTGTCTGCCACACAGTAATGTATTTTATCAGAGCCTGTGCAGGTCGAACAGGCATAGACCACTTTCTGCAGGTCGATCCCCTTTTTCAGGAGATATGCCGTAACCTCTTCCTCAAAGATAGGGGAGATGATAACACCGTCCACCTGACCGCCCAAGAGACTCGCAAAGCTTTCGAGTTCCTTGTCCTTGTCGTTGTTGGTGACCTCCAACACCAGGTGGTATTCGGTCTGACCGATGTGGGATTCAACACCGTCCAGAATGTTGACGAACACCGGATTGTGAATATCGGGAAGGACAACCTTGATCGTTTTGGATTTTCCGGTGATCAGGCTGCGCCCGAAATAACTGGGGCGGTAGTCCAATTCCGCAGCCTTTTTCTGAATTTTAATGGCAGTTTCCTTTTTCACGCGTTCGTCGTTGTTCAGCGCCAAAGAAACCGTTGCCGGTGAACAGCCGCTGGCTTTGGCAATGTCATAGATCGTTACACTTTTCTGCATTCAACCGTTCTCCTTATACAAAATTGTGCAAAACCAAAAGGAATTTAGCAATTAAATCGATTTTCATGCATACTACTATACAATAATAGGAAAATCCTGTCAATAGTTTTCCACATATAAGCTCCCGTATAAATGAAAGCCGGAACACTCGAAAAGTATGGCGTAAGGGGCATGATGGCAGCACTATTAGATGCATAATACCCGCTCTCTGGGAGGACGAACGGTGTGTTCAGACCTACGGCGACAGGCACCTTGGCAAAAAGATTGGTGGTACACAATGCACAAATTGTGCGGTCGACGGTAAGATCGTGAAACTCCTGCTTGGTTAATGCGCATGAGACAGCTCAATTGTTCAGGATAGCCTCGGTGGCAGCGGTCCCTCCGGCTATAAGGGAGCAGAAATACAGCGAAGCAGCATCTTGAACTGCCCCCCCGTTTGTTAGACAATGAGGTATAATGTCTAACAAATGGGGTGCAGTTCGATCAAACGAGGTTTTGTTTTTTATTACTTATCGGTTGGCTTTGAGCGCGGCAAAGGACTTGGTGTGCTTTCTGCGGATGGACGAAATGACCGCGCCCTCCCAATGCGTGAGAGTGGCATTTTCCATCCGAATGGGCACGAGCATCAGCTTCATATAGCCGGAGCGCGCTTTCATCAGCGGCAGCTGCGTGCGCACCTTTTTGTCCTTGATGATGCGGCGAATCTCCGCAAGCTTTTCCTTGCGCGGCAGCATGCAGGCGGGATTGGCGACATTTTCGATGCAGCCGATCACCCGTTCGATGTACCGTCTCGCGACAAATTCCATGCTCGCCTCGTCGTGCAGGTCCCAATAGTCATACAGCTCGACCATCCAGCGGTGCTCTTCCTCGCGCTTTTCATACATGTCGGCGCGGTATTTCGCCGTTTCGCTTTCGGCGCGTGCACGCATGAAGTGATAGTATTTTTTCGAGGAGACCGCCACGCGTTCAATGTCGCGGATCACCGAGAGGTTGAACGGGAAGTCGTCCCAAAACGTGTCGGAAAAGCGCAGGTTGTTTTTGCGGAGATACTCGCCGCTGTAGAGCTTGTTCCAGGGGGTATACAGCAGATTGGCGTCAAACAGCGCATATGCCGCGCGGCGGAACGCATCCTTGCTTTCATACAGCGCATCCGGATGCGTTTGCTCCTGGGTGTAGTATTCCGTGTCGCTGTAGTAGGTGTCAATATAGTAGCCGGTGACGACCAGCTCGGCGTCGGTCTTTTCCGCCAACGCCACCATGTCCTCCAGCATCGTCGGTTCTGCCCAGTCGTCGGAGTCCATGAAATAATAATATTTGCCCTTGGCAATGTCCATTGCCGCATTGCGGGCGGACGGCGCGCCGCCGTTTTCCTTGTGAATGACCGTCAGTCGCGGGTCCTTTGCGGCATATTCGTCGCAGATAATGCCGCTGCGATCCTTTGTGCCGTCATCGACGATGAGAAATTCAAAGTCCGTGAGGGTCTGAGCCTGAATGCTTTCGATTGCCTTGCCGACAAATTTTTCCACACCGTAGACCGGCATGATGACCGAAACCTTAACGTCTGCCATGTCACGCATCCTTTCCGAAAACCTCGTCGGTTTTTGCCAATGCCGAGGCGATGACCTTGTCCATATCATAATAGCGGTATTCGGCGAGTCTGCCGCCGAAAATGATGTCCTCTTTTTCCGCCAGCGCCGCATAGCGGGCATAGAGCGCCTGGTTTTTCTCGTCGTTGACGGGATAATACGGCTCGTCGCCCTCTTGCCAGGTGCGCGGATATTCCTTGGTGATGACCGTCTGCGGCTGGTCGCCGAACACAAAGTGCTTGTGCTCGATGATGCGGGTATAGGGCGTCTCACGGTCGGTGTAGTTGACGACGGCAACGCCCTGATGGTTCTTTTCGTCCAAAAGCGTTGTCTCAAACCGCAGACTGCGATATTCCAGCTTGCCGAAGCAATAGTCATAATAGGCGTCGATGGTGCCGGTGTAGACAATGTGCTCCGCCAGCGCCGTCAGCTCCTCGCGGTTTGCGAGGAAATCGGTCGAAAGGCGGACGTCCGCACCGTCGAGCAGCTTGTCGATCCACGCGTCATAGCCCGCCTCGGGAATGCCCTGATAGCGGTCGTTGAAATAGTTGTTGTCATAGGTCAGGCGCACCGGCAGCCGCTTGATGATAAAGGCGGGCAGGGAGGTACAGTCGCGCCCCCACTGCTTTTCGGTGTAGCCCTTGATGAGCTTTTCATAAATATCTCTGCCGACAAGGCTGATCGCCTGTTCTTCCAGATTTTTCGGCGTGTCGGTGATCTCCGCGCGCTGCTCGTTGATCTTCGCCAGCGCCTCGTCGGGCGTCGCGACACCCCACATCTTGTTGAAGGTGTTCATGTTGAAGGGCATGTTATAAATCTCGCCGTGGAAATTGGCAACGGGCGAGTTGGTATAGCGGTTGCACTCCGACAGCGCGTTGACATAGTCCCACACGCGGCGGTCGTTGGTATGAAAAATGTGCGCGCCGTAGCGATGCACCAAAATGCCCGCCTGTTCCTCACAGTGAATGTTGCCGCCGGTGTGATCGCGCTTTTCGACGACCAGACACCGCTTTCCGTGCCGCATGGCTTCGTGCGCAAAAACTGCACCGTAGAGTCCGCTGCCGACGATCAGATAATCATATTTTTTCATAAAATATCCTTTCCACATCCGTATATATATTGTGGTTAAATGGCAGGATGAGTATACAATATTTTCCGCTTTTTGTCAAATCCGCCGCCGAATTTTCGGCGGCGGAAGGAATTTTACGGTTCTTTGGTTTCTGCATCGGTTGTGGTTGTCGGGTTTTCCTCTGTAGTGGACACGGACGGTTCGGTCGTGGTGGGGGAGGTTGTGGTCGTTGTCGGCGGCGCGGTGGTCGTGGTGGTCGTGGTCTGCGTGGTGCGCACAAACTTCAGATATTTTGAGGAGATATACAGCGTCACACCGTTATATTCGATCCGTGACCAGCCGTTCTTGGTGTCCACACCGGTGCGCAGCAGGCGGTCGCCCTTTTTCACGGATGTCCACTTGTTGGGACGGTCGGTATAGGGCGAGATGCGCGCATTGACATTGGCGGTCGATTGCACCTCTTCGCACACGGAACTGAATGTGAAGCCGGGGAAGGTCTTTTCAAAATCCTTGGGGTCGATCGTCGACAGATACGGCGAGGACACGCGCGACAGGTCGGTATAGGCGATGTTCAGATCGACATCGCCCTTGATGCCGTCCACCTTGCCGTCGCTGGCGCACTGCCACATGACGTGCGCGCCGTTATACCGTTTCTGACTGAGCAGGTTGACATATTGCGCAAGCCACACGCGATAGGCGGAAAGACGCCCCATTTCCCAGTTGTTCCACAGCGCGTTGCGGCTGGCGTACAGCATGGGAACATAGCCCGCGTCGGCGATCGTGTCCATATAGGCGATCGCGTGATCCGTCATGGCGGTCGCGGTGAGGTTTTTGGCGCGATCCTGCCCGAGAATTTCGAAATCATAGGCGACAGGATAGGTGATCCTGTCTTTATACGGCTTTAACACCTCAATGACGAACGCCGCTTCCTCCAGCACCTCAGTCTCATTGACGGCAGCGGAGAAGAAATAGATGCCCACCTTCACACCGGCATCCAGCGCCCCTTCGATGTTCTTCTTGAAATTGGCATCCTCATAGACCTTGCCGCCGACCGTTGTACGGTAGCCGCAGCGGATCATGGCAAACTCGATGCCTGCCGCCTTGACCTTTTTCCAGTCAATCTCGTTTTGGTGGCGGGAAACGTCCATGCCGATGATGTGCTTTGAACCCTCGAAATTCTCCCGCACATATTGCAGCGTCACGCCGTTTTTGGTGTCCGGTGTGGCGGCGGGCTTGGTTACGGAAGCATCCGGCTTTTTCACGGTATCATCCTTCACATTGTCGGGCTCAACCACAATGGGCGGCGGTGCGACCGTGCGGCGGGTGGTACGCTTGGTGGTTTTGCGCGTCGTCTTTTGGGTGACGGTCGTGAGCAGTGTGGTGGTGACGGGCTCTGTCGTCAGCACGGTTGTCGGAAGTGTTGTCGTCTGCGTGGCAGTGGTGGTTGCCGTCACCTGTGCCGCACGCGCGCGCCGACGGGAAACAATGACGACCGTTCCGACGGTCGCCGCACCGATCGCCAGGACAGCGAAAACTGCCATCACCGCAATTTTATAGCGGCAGATCCAATTCCATAGCTTATTCATAGTGCCCCTCCGTATAGAATCATGGTATATAACACGCACAGTATACCATACCCGCCCTTTTTCCGCAACAGGAAATATGCCGCAAACGGTCTTTCCACGGAAAAACCCTTTGTGCGACAGCGTTTTTCAACGGCGTTTGCTGCGAAAAAAATATTTTTTGAAAAATTTTTTGGTAAACTATTGCAAAATTTACCAAAATATGGTAATATCATGTTGCCGGCAAAAAGAAAAAAGGAGTCATTGAGTGATGGAAAAGCAAATCAAGGTGTTATTGGTTGACAACAGCGAACATTTCGGCGTCCCGTGCGCCAAGACAATGCAGGATTGCGGCCTTTGTGTCGAAACGATAGAAAAAGACGGCAAGAAAGCCGTGGATGCGATCTGTACCATGCGTCCCGACGTCGTGCTGATGGATTTCTTCCTTCCGCGTCTGGACGCCATCGGCGTGATCAAGAGCATCTATACGCGCTCGCTCACGCGCATTCCGCAGTTTATGATCATGTCCGGATTTGACAATCCCAACATGGAGCGCGAGGCGATCCTCGGCGGTGCGGACTATTTCGTGCTGCGCCCGTTTGATGCGGCGCAGATGGCAAACCGCATCTTTTCCCTGTGCGGCAAGCAGCTGCGCCCCACCGTGCCCGAGGTGCGGTATACGGTGGCGGACAACGGCAGTCTGGAAATGCGGGTGACGGAGATCATTCATCAGATCGGCGTTCCCGCCCACATCAAGGGCTATCAATATCTGCGGGATGCGATCCTGATGGCGATCGAGGATGAGGACATCATCAATGCCGTCACCAAGCGGCTCTATCCCGCCGTCGCCAAAAAGCACGCCACCACCTCGTCCCGCGTGGAGCGGGCGATCCGTCACGCCATCGAGGTGGCGTGGGACAGAGGCGATGTGGACACGCTCAACGCCTATTTCGGCTATACGGTCAACACCGGTCGCGGAAAGCCGACCAACAGCGAATTCATCGCCATGATCGCCGATAAATTCCGCCTGCAGCTGAAAATATCATAAGAAAACGGAGCGCCGCGATTTTTCGCGGCGCTCCGTTTAATATGTCATGATTATTTATTCTCGGCTTCTTCATACATCAGCTTTTGCGCCGGTGCACGCACCGCCTGGCGCGCCTGCCGAATTTCCACCAGCTGCTGCGCCAGCGTGTCCTCGGTCTTTTTCAGCAGTTCCTCGGTGAAGTCCTGCGCGCTCTTGCGCATTTCCTTCGTGCGCTTTTGCGTTTTGGTCAGCATCTCGTTTGCCTTTTGCTGCGCCTGCAGCACGATCTCCTCACGGGACACCATGGAGCGCTGCCGCTCCTCGGCGGTGCGGATGATGCTTTCCGCTTCCTTGCGCGCGGTGGCGACGATATCGGTGCGGTCGTTCACGATGGCTTTTGCCTGACGGATCTCGGAAGGCAGATTTGCACGGATGTCGTCGAGAATATCCCGCAGCTGCTCCGCCTCGATGAGGCACTTGCCGCCGGACAGCGGCATATTCCAGGCGCGGTCAAGCATATCGTCGATTTTTTCCAGCAATTCTTCTACGCTTACAGACATTGCAGATCATCCTTTCGAATTCGTTTTATGATATCCGGCGCAATGCATGCCGGAACAAAATCGGAAATATCGCCGCCGAAGGCAGCCACCTGCCGCACCAGACTGGACGACAGGTACATATACTGGGTGCTGGTGGTGAGAAACACCGTTTCTGCCTGCTCGCATAGCTTGCGGTTGGTGAGTGCCATCTGAAATTCATATTCGAAATCCGACATGGCGCGCAGGCCCTTGACGATGGCGGTGGCTTTGCGTTCCCGCACATAGTCGGCAAGCAGACCGCCGAACTGCTCCACTTCCACATTGGGAATGTCGCTGACACAGCGGCGGATAAGCTCCACGCGCTCCGCCTGCGTGAACACCGGCGTTTTGGCGGTGTTTGTCATGACGGCGACGATGACCTTGTCAAAAAGCCGCGCCGCGCGCCGAATAATATCCAAATGCCCGTTCGTGACAGGATCAAAGCTGCCGGGGCAGATCGCGATTTTCATAGCTTCCTCCGATACAGAGTGATGTGCACGCGCCCGTACCGATAGGTGCGATCGGCGCAAAGCGCGCCCGCCGTTTCCGGCAGCACCTGTCCGTCGTCGCTTTCGCAGACGACCAGCCCGCCGTCGGCAATGTGCGGCTCGACCGCCGTGAGACACTGCGTGAGCAGCTCGTCGCCATAGGGCGGATCCAAAAAGACAAGGTCGAACTGTTCTCTGCAGCGGGCAAGAAAACCGAGCGCCTCAGTCGTCAGAACCTGCGCCGCCGAAAACAGCTTTGCCGCCTGCAGATTGCGGCGGATAAGCTCCGCAGTCTGCCCGTTTTGCTCCACAAAGACGCAGGATGCAGCCCCACGGCTCAACGCTTCAATGCCGAGCTGACCGGAGCCCGCAAAAAGATCGAGCGCCCGCCGCCCCTCAATTTCAAACTGAATGGCGGAAAACAGCCCTTCCTTCACACGCTCTGCGGTCGGGCGGGTGGCTTGTCCTGCGGGCGTCTCCAAACGGCAGCCGCGGGCAGTGCCGGTAATAACACGCATAAACGGTATCTCCTTTAAGTATAATCGCTTTCGCGAAAAATGTCAAATGCGGGAAAATGTATACACCGTCTCGCTGGAGAACGGCTCGCCCGCACGCAGCACGCAGGACGGGAAATCCGGACGGTTGGGCGTGTCGGGGAAGAACTGCGTTTCCATGCAAAAACCCGCATAGGCACCGATCGGCCCGTTTTTGCCGACCGGCATGGCAAGGTCGTTGCCGCTGTAGATTTGCACACCGGGCAGATCGGTCGCACACGCGACGGCAATGCCGCTTTCGGTGTTTTTCGCCGTCATCACCGTGCGCAGTGCACCGGTGTAGTTCTGCAGCACGAAGTTGTGATCAAGTCCCTTGCAGCGTTTGATCGACGGCTCGTCCGAACGGATGACATCGCCTAGGCGCACTTCCTTTCGCATGTCGAGCGGCGTGCCGTCCACGGGCGTGACCGCAAGCGGGATCAGCCCGTCGTCGGTGGCGGTATAGGAGTCGCTGTGCACGGTGACCAGCGTGCCGAGAATATCGCCCTTTCCGGCAAGATTGAAATAGGAATGGTTGGTGAAATTGGCAACGGTGTCGGCGTCGCTCACAGCGTCATAGACAATGGACAACGCGCTGCCGCGCAGCGTGAAGGTGACCGTCAGCGTCAGCGTGCCGGGATAGCCCTCTTCGCCGTCGGGGGAGACGCAGCGTGCGCACAGCTGCGGCGTGTCGCCATCTGTCGCCGTCATGTCCCACATCTTTTTGTCAAACCCGACGTCGCCGCCGTGCAGGTGGTTGGCGCCGTTGTTTTTCGCCAGCGTATAGGTCTTGCCGTTCAAGGTGAATTTGCCGTCCTTAATGCGGTTGGCATAGCGTCCGACGGTGGCACCGAGATAGTTCTTGTTGACGGTGGCATAGTCGGCGGCGTTTGAAAACCCCAGCACCACGTCCACACCGCCGTAAACGATCGACTGTATGGTGGCACCGTAGTCCAGAACCGACACGGAAAGGGTGCCGTTTGACAGGGTATAGCGGGTGACGGCAGTGCCGTCGGGCAGCGTACCAAATGCATTTTTTTCAATAGACATAAAAATTTACCTCACTTCCACAGTTTTTCGGGATAGATGCCACGCTTTGTCATGTCCGCCAGCGCCGCTTTCACGGCGGGCAGGTCAGCGGAATAGGTCATGCCGTACCATTTGTCCGGCGTGGTGAGCACGGTGGCGTCCGCCATGCCCGTTTCGAGCATATAGTTCACGACAGAGGGCAGGAAAAATTCCGATTTCATTTCCGTTCCGTGTGCGCGCAAAAATTCTTCAAACAGCTTGCCGAACACCGCAAGGCTGCCGTCGGGGAACGCCCAGCAGTTCATCGACACCACGGTGTCGTCGGCGAGCGGGGTATAGGTTTTGCCGTCGTCCTCGGTAAACATCGGCACACCGTTCACAAGCTCGATGTGCGTGCGCTCGGTGAGGGAGACAAGGAAGCCGTTCTCATCGGTCTCGCACACGCCGCGGGAGACATAGCCGTTCTCGGTCAGCGTGTTTTTCAGCAGGTAGCCCGCCATGGCAAGATGCTTTTTTTCGCCGTCCTGCGGTTTTTTGAGAAATTCCGCCAAAAGACGAAAGCCCTCTCTGCCATAGTAGTCGTCGGCATTGATGACGGCGAAAGCCCCGTCCACGACACCTGCGCAGCAGAGAATCGCGTGTCCTGTGCCCCACGGCTTTTCGCGCCCTTCGGGAACGGTGAAGCCTGCGGGCAGGCGGTCAAGCTCCTGGAAAACATACTCGACCGGCGCAATGGCGGCAATGCGGTTGCCGATGTGCTCCTTGAATTCTTCCTCGATCGCGTGCTTGATCACAAAAACGATCTTGCCGAAGCCCGCTTCAAGGGCATCGTGGATGGAATAGTCGATGATAAGCTCGCCGGCAGGACCGACAGGGGTGAGCTGTTTCAGACCGCCGAAGCGACTGCCCATGCCCGCCGCCATGATGATTAGTGTAGGTTTCCGATTTTTCATCTTTTTCAACCGCTTTCTGTAGTTTTTTTCATGTTCGTGCAACAAAATTCCCTTGTCATCCGCCGCACAGTCGCGTATAATAATGGCAGAAAGAGAACTCTTTCCCATATTATACACCGGAGGGATGAAAATGGCAATACTTATTACCGGAGGCTGTGGATTTATCGGTTCGCACACCTGCATCGAGATGCTGGCGGCGGGCTATGACATCGTGGTGCTGGACAACTATTATAACGCCAGCCCGGTCGCGCTGCAGCGTGTGAAGGAGCTGAGCGGACGCGATTTTCCGTTCTATGAGTGCGACATCCGCGACGAGGCGGGGCTGCGCAAAATTTTTGCGGAAAACAAAATCGACGCTGTCATTCATTTCGCCGGTCTGAAAGCGGTCGGCGAGTCGGTGCAAAAGCCGCTTGAATACTATGATAACAATGTCGGCGGCACGGTGACGCTGTGCCGCGTGATGGCAGAGGCGGGCTGCAAGCGCATGATCTTCAGCTCCTCCGCCACCGTTTACGGCATGTCCAATCCGTCGCCGCTTCTGGAGACCTATCACACCGGCGAGGTCACCAACCCCTATGGCCGTACGAAGTATATCATTGAGGAGATCCTAAAGGACGTCTGCGTGTCCGATCCCGACTGGAGCGTGGTGCTTCTGCGCTACTTCAACCCCATCGGCGCGCACGAAAGCGGCAAGATCGGCGAAAACCCGAACGGCATCCCGAACAACCTCATGCCGTATATTTCGCAGGTCGCCATCGGCAAGCGCCCGTTCCTCTCCGTGTTCGGCGACGACTATGACACGCCGGACGGCACGGGCGTGCGCGATTATATCCATGTGGTGGATCTGGCAAAGGGACATGTCAAGGCGACCGATTTTGCGCTGAAAAACACGGGTGCTGAGGTCTTCAACCTCGGCACGGGCAAGGGCACGAGCGTGCTCGACCTTGTGAAAACGTTTGAGCGCGTCAACGGTGTCAAAGTGCCCTATAAGGTGACGCCCCGCCGCCCCGGCGACATCGCCACCTGCTATTCCGATCCGCACAAGGCGGAAGCGGTGCTGCACTGGAAGACCGAAAAGACCGTTGACGACATGTGCCGCGACACCTGGCGCTGGCAGACCCAAAACCCCAACGGCTTCGAAGAATAAAAACAAAAAACGGCGCTGTCACTTTGCAAGTGACAGCGCCTTCGTTTTGTTCGATCATCCGAAGCAAACATCCGGCAAAAGAGCGGCTTTTGTCAGGATGGTCTCTGTGTCGCGGTGAGGATCCCACAGGATCTCTGCATAGAGGGCGACGGGAAACCACAGCTTTTCCTCAAAGGCACCGTCCTCCACCAGCGCGGCAACCAGCGTGTTGCCGTCCAGTGCCTCAACCGTCTTTTTCACATACTTCACGTTTGCCAACCAATGGGCCTGCAAATATTTCCAATATTTCCGCTTTTCCTCCGCTTTCTCCGTGACGGTTTTTCTGCTGTGCTCGCCGAGAACATAGGGGCCCGGCTGGTGCCGAAAGGTGTCCCAGTTCAAAACAGACATGCCCTTGAACAGCGTGCCGAAGCCGCCGACCCTAAGGTTTTTGATCCTTTCGGTGAACAGAAGCGTTTCCTCAAAATCGCCCCGCGCCTTGGGAATATAGGCATAGGGGAAAGCGCCGCAATCCTCCCAAAGGATCGTCACCCGCGGATCGACCTCGCGGATATACGCAAGCCTGTCTCTGACCGATGTGGCGTGCAGCCCAAACCGGATTTTGAGGTCGGGATGATTTTTGAGAATCTTTTCCGCAGCCTTGTTCACCAGCGTGACTGCCGCCTTTGCGATGAGCATGCCGCCGATGGTCTCCTCCCTGGTCTCCGTGAAGGTCTGGAAATAGATGCCGTCGCCGCCGAGAGGGGCATAGTCCCTTTCATAGGTTGCGGCGGCTTTATCTATCATTTTCTCCAATTCATCGGCGCCGATGTGCGTGTCGCCGCAGGATGTCGACCAGCCCCAGGAAAATCCCCAAATGATGCGAACGCCTTTTTTATGTGCATAGGCGACGACCTCGTCGGCATTTTCGGGAGGAAAATCGTTCCAGATGATCAGCTCGTTCAGCTTTAACTGCAGCATATGGTCGATGTATCCCTTGTAGTCATAAATGACATATCCCCACGACCAAAGGGCACGCTCTTTGATAAACGGTGTGAAGCTTTCGTCATATTCCGGCAGGGGACAGGAGCCGAAGATGTCGTTGAAAAAGTATGTCGGCATGTGGGTGTCGGCATCTATGGCTTTCACCAGGTACACATTTTCAAAATCCACGGCGGCATACAATTCGTTCGCATATCCGTCACCGTCTAGGAGAATGACCTCGTTGCCGTTTTCATTTCGGCACGCCTTGATACGATAGCCGTCTTTCGGAACGGTGAGCAGCCCTTTGACACCGATATAGATGAGACAGCCGTCTTTTTTGATTTCATCGGTTAATTGCTCCGGACGCACACAGGACACGGTCGTATAGCGGCTGACGCTTGCGAAAACGAGCTTCAGCGCTTCGGCATTATCGCCGTGCACAATATACCACTTTTTCATGTTTCTCACCGCTCTCTCGAAAAATCAGCGTCAGTATAGCACAAAAGGCGGCACAAAACAAGAGCTTTGTGCCGCCTTTTTTCATTTTTCGGAAGATCAGAAATATCTCTTGAGAAGTCCCTCGAAAGCCTTGCCGTGACGGGCTTCATCGCGCGCCATTTCATGCACGGTATCGTGGATGGCGTCAAGACCCAGCTCTTTTGCGAGCTTGGCAAGCTCAAACTTGCCCGCGGTTGCGCCGTGTTCGGCGTCGACGCGCATTTCGAGGTTTTTCATTGTGGAGTCGGTCACGACCTCGCCGAGCATCTCGGCGAACTTCGCGGCGTGCTCCGCTTCTTCAAAAGCGGCTTTCTCCCAGTAAAGCCCGATCTCGGGATAGCCCTCGCGGTGCGCGACACGCGCCATGGCGAGATACATGCCGACTTCGCTGCACTCACCCTCAAAATTGGCGCGCAGGCCCTCGAGGATGCGGGGATCGGTGCCGGCGGCGACGCCGACAACATGCTCTGCCGCCCAAACCTTCTCGGCGGTTTCGTCCATCACCTTGAACTTGGAACCGGGCGCTTTGCACTGCGGGCAAACGAAGCCCTCCGGCATCTCATCGCCCTCATAGACATAGCCACAGATCGGACAAACAAACTTTTTCATAACCATTACCTCCAAATATTATAAATTCCTTCAAGTATCTTCAACTGTCCCGTTTTTTGCGCAGGTGCGGCAAATGCCGGAACAGTAAAAGTCAGTCTTTTCGACGACAAAGCCCGAAAGCGCGCCGCTTTGCATATTTATCGCCGGCAGCGGGAAATCATATACCGTGCCGCAACAATCACAGCGAAAGTGCCCGTGCGGGTTGACGTCGGCATCGAACCGCTTGTGCGCGGCATCGATGGTGATGACCTGCAGCAGTCCTGCGTTTTCAAGCGCGGCAAGACCGTTATACACCGTCATCAGTGAGCAGGATGGCAGCTGCGGCTGCAGCGCCTGAAAGACGGTTTCTGCCGTCGGGTGACAGGGGTGCGTCGCAAGATAGCGATACAGCGCGATGCGCTGATGCGTCGGGCGCAGCCCGCGCTCCTTAAAGCGTTCTAAAATGTCCGTATCGTCCACGCAACCACCACCTTTGAAAGATTACAATATTATAATAATTCAAAACATTGAATTTGTCAAGAGGTTTTTCAAAAAAATTTGCAATATTTGCAGCATATCTATATAATAAGGAGAAAGCATATGCGAAAGCTCTGTTTGCGGCGATTGTCCATCGAAAAGCAAATGACGGTGCTCTTACCGCTTTTGTCGGTCGTTTTGCTGCTTTGCGGCATAATGGGCGTCGCGCGTGCAAGACAGACGGATGCAGCGCCGCAGGAGACTGCAAAGACAGCGTCCGTGAGCGGGGAGCCGGTGACGGTGGCGGTGCGCTTTTGCGCCGACGACGCCGTGCTTGTCACCG
>ERZ791927.104-NODE-104-length-94283-cov-4.213472_pt1 | contig 94283 bp, 72 predicted proteins | sample MGYA00510130_ERZ791927 | MGnify/ENA primary metagenome ERZ791927 (study PRJEB30046, sample SAMN00792055) | human gut metagenome | study: EMG produced TPA metagenomics assembly of the A metagenome-wide association study of gut microbiota in type 2...
CCGCAGCCGTATGACGTCGGCGAGCGGCAGCATCGGCTATCGTTACAACTTCTAAAGTAGACGCAATACAATAGAATACACCGGGGCAGTTCCATTAGTCGCAAAGTGGAGCTGTCCCGGACTTCTTGTTAATGCAGATGACTTTTGGAGTCCTGAACGCATATTGACATTGGATAAATCTGTTTTACTTTTTCCCTCATGCAATTTGTTTGCCGTTTATTCGCTTTTTTGTTTGCCATTATTGTTTTGTCTTCATGTTCTGTTACTTATGGGAATAAAGAAATTCAAGATGAAGTGCTGGTCGCCAAAATCAAGGCGGGGGAATACAGTAAGCCCATGCTCTATGAGCGTCTCGGACAACCGTCTGATGTTAAATCCGGTTCCAATCGCGAAAGCCGGTGGATTTACCGTTTCCGCAAGGCGGACAATGACATGTTCGCCTATGCTCCGATGGGGGCGGGATTACTGATCGGAGGAAAGAATGGCGACGTGCTGACACGTACGTTTTACTTTAACAGCAACGGGATTTTAGAGAATGCTACGTATTCGGTCGAGAAACTTTATACCTCCAATTTGATGTCTCTGGGCAGGACGATTCGTGCAAATCTGGATTCGAACGACTCTCAGAAGAGGGTCGAGAATGAAATGAAGGTGATCGGGAAACCGTTCGATTCCGATTTGGCTGCTGATAATCAGAAACTTGAAGATGCATTGTCCTCGGATTGAATTCGTATGACAAAAGGAATTTTTGCCGATTGAACGAAAAGCGGGACAGAAGTGTCGAACCGTTATCAATGATGCTCTGAAGAGTTTGGAAGGAGAGAGCCGAATCTTTAGCTAAAAAGGCATTATTGAGTTTCATATATAGGTAGTAGTTGGGAATCCCGCAGATATAAGGTCAAGGCCGTCTGCGGGATTCTTTTTTTGCGTTGCCTGCCTGCCGGATTGACTGCCACCGTGCGGGAAGGCATGATGGAAATAAATATGAAGAGCAACGTTCTTGGTATAGCTTTGGTTCTGGCAATGACCGGAATGGCATCGGCCGACGAGGCCCGGATGAAGGATATTCTGACATCATGGGATTCCCGGATGACCGAATGGAATGCGGCCTATGAATTTGCCCAGCCGGAACGGCGTGCAGAACTGGAGAAGACGAAGCCCGATCCCAAGACGATCGTTCGTGCCCTCTGGAAGGAAACATCCCCTCTTCTTCAGAAGCCGGAATCATTGCCAGCCGTGGTGTGGCTGCTGGAACATCCCGAGGCGATTGCTTCATCATTCGATGCGGCTTCTCAGAAAAAGATCGCTGCTTCTTTGCTTGAATCCGTGGAGCATTATCTGGTCAGTTCTCCGGGTATTGGTCGGGTGGCTCCGGTGCTGGGACAGTCGAGTAATTTGCGTTGCCGTGAAATTTTGGAAAAGATCCGTACGGTGAACCAGAATCCCAAGGATCAGGGGATGGCGGCGATGGGGCTTGTGCTGTCCATGCGGGAAAAGAATAGCATGCTGCAGGATGATCCGAAGCTGAATGCCTTCCGCTTGAAATATTTGCGAGAAGCCATCCAGAAGAGTTTCGAGGAATCTTTTGGTGACTTGGGTAAAGTGAAGGATATTGCTCGGGAATTGCTGTACGACATTAACAACCTCAGTACCCGCCGCAAGGCCCCGGCGTTCAGTTTGCCAACGGCAGAAGGGGCTTTTGTCAGTATTCCCAAGGCTGTTCCTACGCTTCTTGTGTTCTGGAAGCCGGATTCCGTTCAATCTGCGTCTCTGGTGGCTAAATCCAATGTGCTGAAGGAGAAGTATCCGAATCTGGATATTGTGCCGATTTGTCTTTCTGAACCGGCGAAGGCTGCGGAGACGATCCGCGCCATGAATATTTCTATTCCCGGGTTGTATGATGCGAAGGGCAGTGTGTTCCAACTGTATCGAATTGCCCAGGTTCCGTCCGTATATTTACTGGACAAGGAAGGAGTGGTGCGTCTGAGAGGTGTGCCGGACATGTTGTTTGAATCAATTTTGGACCAGACGATGTCCCGGCTCAATAGCGGGCAGAAAGATCCTGCCGTCGTTCCTCCGCCTTCTGCCGCCTCTCAGCAGCAGGCCGTTCCTGTCGTCCCCAAACCTGTCGCTGTGCCTGCGCCCGTGCCGAATGCGAATGATTCTCAATCGAAACCGGCCGGACAGGGGGGACTTATTGCTCCTCCCCCTCTGCGGCCCATGCCGGAAGATGCGTGACCTTATGGATGATTGCCGATTGATTGAGTCAGCGCGCAAGGTGGCTATCCGTCTGCGTAGTGCGGGATATGTTTGCTATTTTGCCGGGGGATGCGTCCGAGACCGTCTTTTGGAGGTGCCTTTGCATGATGTGGATATCGCAACGTCTGCCGTGCCGGATGAGGTATTGGCCCTGTTTCCGAAGGGAAGGGCGGTAGGAGCCCATTTCGGTGTCGTGCTGGTTCCGTGCGACGACATTTACTTTGATGTGGCGACATTCCGCAAGGATGGGGACTACAAGGATGGGAGACGCCCGGAATCGGTCCATTATTCATCCCCCCGAGAAGATGCCTTCCGCCGTGATTTTACGGTTAACGGGATGTTTGAAGATCCGGAAACCGGGGAAATTATCGACTATGTGGGCGGCCTTGAAGATTTGGAGAAGAAGCTGATCCGTTGTATCGGTCATGCGGAGGAGCGTTTCCGGGAGGATTCCCTTCGCCTGATGCGCGCCGTGCGGCTTGCGGTAACGAAAGGGTTTGATATTGAGTCTTCCACCTGGGATGCGATCCGAGATCATGCCGACTGGCTGGGACGGATTGCTCCGGAGAGGATTCGTGACGAGTTTGACAAGATCCTGCTTTCGCCGCATCGCCGCCGCGGAGTGGAAATGCTGGTGGAGAGCGGCCTGATCAAATGGATCATTCCGGAAATCATGGAACTTGTCGGTTGCGACCAGCCGCCCCAATGGCATCCGGAGGGCGATGTTTATATCCATACGATGATGATGCTGGATCGCTTGGAGGACGATGGTACCGAGCCGTCGCTGGAATTGGTGCTGGCAACGTTGCTCCACGATATCGGCAAGCCTGCGAGCAGGTTTCTGGATCCGGAAGATGACCGCATCAGGTTTTCCGGACATGAGGCGGTGGGACGCGACATGGTATCCGGTATTTTGCGGAGACTGCATTATCCGAATTCTGTGGTGGATGCGGTTTCCTTCATGGTGGGGCGTCACATGCAGTTTATTAATGTGGACAAGATGAGACGCGGGAAGGTACGCCAGTTTATGGCGTCTCCCGTGTTCGATGATGAAATGAAGCTGCACCGCGCCGATTGCCTGTGTTCTAATGGAGACTTGGGACATTATCGTTTTTTGGAGGAAAGACGGCGGGAGATAGAGAATGAACCTATTCTTCCTTCTCCCTTCGTGACGGGACGGGATCTGATCGCGATGGGGATGAAATGCGGTCCCGTTTTCAGAACGATGCTGGATGGCTTGTTTCTGGAGCAGATTGAAGGACGCCTTAAAACGCGGGAGGAAGCTCTTGAAGCGGCCAGGCAATACTGGAAGTCCGGCAAGTTTCCAGGCACGGAAGGCGAACCTCCGGTTTGAAAAGCGATCTTGTCATTTTGAAAACGGGGTGCCTATTTGAATTGAATCTCCGGAGGGATTCTGTTAAGTGTAACTAGAAATATGTATCCGGAGATGGCGGTGTTTTGGATGATGAACGATTGACGCCGGCACCCATCCGGAGTTTCCCAGAAGGATTTTGTTATGATGCGCCCCGTTATTTATCAGCTTTTTGTCAGACATTTTTCCAATGACAAAATAGACGGCATCCCTTGGGGGAGGAAAGAGCAGAATGGATGCGGGACATTTAACGGAGTTACGAATGAGGCTCTTGACGGACTGGTAGCCATGGGTGTAACCCATCTTTGGCTGACGGGGGTGATCCGGCATGCGACGTGTACGAATTATCCCGATTTGCCGGCCCAGCCCGAGAGTATTGTGAAGGGATTGGCAGGAAGTCCGTATGCGATCGTAGATTATTATGATGTGGATCCCGACCTGGCGGAAAATCCCCTGTTACGGATGGAGGAGTTCGAAGATTTGCTGGCGCGCTGCCATCGCAAGGGGCTTGTTCCGTTGATTGATTTTGTGGGGAACCATGTGTCGCGCGGGTATGAATCCCGTCATGGCGACCATGACGGATTCGGGGATCATGACGATACGTCTTGTTTTTATCATCCGGACAATTCCTTTTTCTACCTGCAATACGGAATCGGGGAGGGCAATCCTCCTTTCCGCCTGCCGTCGGGGGAATGGAAAAAGGAACTTTTCATGGCAAGAGTGACGGGAAACAATGCCGTGACGTGGCAGCCGAGCCGGTATGATTGGTATGAAACCGTCAAATTGAATTTCGGCTTCAATTTTCTGGATGGTCCGGGAGCAGCCCGGAATTTGCCCGGAATAATGGCTGCCGGAAACCAGGTGCCCGGGACGTGGCGGAGCATGGATGAGATTCTCGCTTTCTGGCAGGCCAAGGGAGTGGGCGGATTCCGGTGCGATATGGCGCACATGGTGCCGATGCCGTTCTGGAAGTGGGCGATTGCCCGGGCACGCGTGCGTGACAGGGGCGTTTTCTTCATCGCGGAGGCGTATGACGACCATATGAAGACGACGGAGGGTGATCCTATGCCTGATTTGCTCGATTGCGGGTTTGCTGCGGTGTACGACGCCGGCATGTACCATTTGGCGACGGATATTTACCAGAAGGGAGCCTGGGCCAACGATATGGACCATTTGAATAAAACGGGCAATATGTTTATGGAACGCGGGGTGAGGTATTTGGAAAACCACGATGAACCGCGCATGTCGTCTCCGGAGCATTGGGGAGGGAAGGGCCGGGTTGTCATGCCCGCCGTGGAAGCTGCTGTTCTGGGAGCGGGAAGAGGGCCTGTGCTGATATACAATGGACAGGAAGTGGGGGAGGATGCCCAGGGACCTTCGGGTTATGGCGGGACGGATGGCAGGACGAGCATTTTCGATTACACATGCTTGCCCAGGTTGCAGAAGTGGCTGGATCACGGGAGATTCGATGTAGAGAAGCTCCCGGAGGAAGACAGGCGGCTGCGGGAGTTCCATGTAAAATTCCTTAACTTGCTGAAACATCCCGCAATGGCGGAGGGAGATTTTTACGGTCTCAACTGGGCCAATATGCAAACTCCCGGATATGGCAGGGAGAAGGGGGAAAAGGTTTCCGGTCATTGGGTGTACAGTTACCTGAAGCATGATAGAGCGTCTGGCCGGAGCGTGCTGGTTGTGGCCAATCTGTCGCCGCACAAGAATTTCCCCGATCTGCGCGTATCCATTCCGGAGAATGCTTTGACGTGGTGCGGCAAGGCGGGTGGCGGGTATGTGCGATTTACCGATCTTTTGGAAGAAGAGACTCCGGCTATTGAGGTATCTGTCCGGGAATTGCTGGAGCCCGGGATTAGGGTGCCTTTGGATAGCGGGCAGGTTTGTGCGATGGAGTTGACCTGTGATGGGGAAGGAATAAGTACCGACTAAAAACAGTATCCCATGAAGAACAGGAATTACAGAGAATTGAAAGGAGTTGCAGAATCCGCCCGTCTGGCTCTTGCCCCGACATTGGCAACCAATGCTCTGGTAGCATGGGTTTGGACGGCTGGTCAGATTCCGGAAGGGAACGAGTGGACAGGGTGGTGCATGATTGTCTTGATGGGGCTTTGCTTCTATCTCTACGGAATGTGGGAAAATGACCGTCTGGATGCCCGTTGGGATGCAAGACATGGCTTGGATAGACCCGTACCCCGGGGCGATGTGAGTGTTTGGACTCTGCGGTGGCTGTCGATGGCGGCCGGGACGCTTGGTCTGATTTTGAGCGGGGCTGTCGGGGGGAATGTCCTGCTGGGCCTGCTTCTGATTGCAGTGATCATTTTCTATAACTGGATGCACAAGCAGTGGTCGAAGGTGGCGCTTGTACTGATGGGGGGAAGCCGGGGTGTATGGGCTTTTCTGGCATGTGTGGCTGCCCTTGTGCAGATTTCAGGGATGAGCTTCGATGCCTTGATAGGAGAGAAGCTGCTGATGTATAACATTCTCTGGTACCCGGCGAGCCTGGCTCTTTATACGATGATTTGCACGTGGGTGGCTCAAGGTGAGACGGAGAGTCCGACGCGGAAGAAATTTGCCGTGGCCCTGCTCTCGGGAATGTGCCTTCACGATGCCGTGTGGCTGGCGTGTTTGCAGGCATGGAGTGCCTGCGGGATGGCTTTTGGAGTGTATGGTCTGGTTCTTTTACTGAGGCTTTTGAAACAGAAGGTTTCGTGACGGAATGGATGATTAGGTTTGTAATAAGCCTGTGGATGTGAATAATCAGTTGGAACGCGAGAACGATGACTGAGCTTATTGAACAAATAGGACCTTTATTTTGGGTTTTGTGCGCCTTTTCCCTGTATGGACTTGCCGTTGTGGCGGAGCGCTTCCTGTATTTTCACCGTGTACGGATTAATATCGGGGATTTCTTGAAGGGACTGGCTCTGTTGATCAGAAAGAGGAATTTCAATGAGGCATACCATGAGGCATCCATGATGCCCGGCCCGGTAGCCCGCGTGGTGGAGTCGGTGTTGAGCCGTCCTTCCCTGCCTTTGCTGGAGCTGAGGTCTGTGGCGGAAGAATCCTCTCAGCTGGAAGTGTACAAGATCGAAAAGAATATTCGCGGCTTGCTGGTGGTGGCGACTTTATCTCCTTTGATCGGTGTGCTGGGAACGATTTTTGCGTTGGTGAGGTTTTATTCTCAACCAGGTGTTTTCGAGGGCAAGGTGCCGAACCTGGTGATGTCCGAGGCAATGTTCCAGGCATTGTTGTCTTCGGCATTCGGACTTTTGGTGGCTATTCCGGCCTATATTTTTTATGCTTATCTGTCGTCTCGGGCTCGCCTGGTGATTCACGAAGTTCAGCGTGCGGGGATGGAAGCGGTTTATCTGGTTTCCGATATGCGTCATGAGGAAGGTAGCGAGGCGATTGACGATGACGGGGATGAATCCGATGATGAGGAGAGAGGAAAGCCTGCCGGGGCTGTTTCCCGTGGATAAATTCCAGCTCTGTTTGCTATGAAATTGGAGTCCACATTGCCGAAAGGCGCTTTTTTCGTGCATCTGGCAGTTATCCTGGATGTCGTGGTTCTCTTGTTTGTAGTGACGTTGATTACGACGGGTATTGTTCCCAAGTACGGATTCAATGTGAAGACGCCTCCTTCCGAATTTTTGATTAATATCCAGGGGGAATACTATGTCGTATCGGTTACGGCCGGCGAATCTCCCGTGGTTTTCTTCGATAACCGCAGGTTGGAGAATGGCGTTGCCGGGCTGGAGAAGGAATTGGATGATATTGTCGCGAAAGAGGGTAGCGAGGGAGCGGGCCGCATTACGATTATTTTGAATATGGATCAGGCTGTGAGTCGGGCCATGGAGCAGAAGCTGATTGAGATGGTGTTGGAACATGGGTTAACGTGCGCCGTGGCCGGATCGCCTTTGGATTAACCGTGTGTGTTGTTGTTCAATAGTTGTGAAGGGTTAAATCCGGTATGATGGTCAAAATCCCAAGGAAGTGGAGAAAGAAAAGGGAGGATCACAATGCCGGGCTGGTGTTCGACTGGAGGGGGACGGGATTTTTCTCCTGGCGGGTGGTTTTATTTTTTATCCCTTTTGCTCTGTTGCTGATTGTGGGGATGAATTGTGTCGAGGTATCCGTTCTGGATTCGAATTTACGCAAGTCGCATTATTCTGGGATGGTGTTTTTTTTGGAGTCGGACTCATCCGGGAAAACGATTCCGGGCAGAAACAATGCTTCTCCTATTCTGGATCGGACTCCGGTTTGGGCAGATCCTGCCTACTTGGGGAATAGCGGCGGTGCTTTTGTTCCGTTGACTGCCGGGTTGGGAGACCATGAGGCGCACCTTGTGGATGTCGACATGGGAACGCCCAGTAAGTTGCAGACATCTCTGTTGTCGCAATTATCCTATCCTTCCCCTTCTGTGGAAAAATGGCTGGTGCCGTCTGCTGACAGGCCGGTCGTTTTTATTCCGGAGGCTTCGTCTCCCGACGATGATTTGTCCGGGATGGAGCCGGTGGCTGATGTGAAGCCGACCATGGGCAGGAATTTCATGGGGCTTCAGACGTCGTTTTGGGTTGTCGTATCGCCGTGGGGTGTGCCGACGCATGTTGTGGTGACGGAAGGCTCGGGAAATGAAGCAGCCGACGAGGCGGCCATGGGGTATATCCGCGAGTTGAGATGGATTCCTTCCCGGAAAGACAGGAGCGGGATGATTATGGTAACATGGAAAGAGGAAGAGGAGGAGGGGATATGATGTTTCAGGTGGAGGAATTTCTGGTATTTCTTTTTTTGGCGGCGATGATCTTCTTCGCTTGCGTGTATGTAACGGCTTTGCTGTGGGATTGGTGGGCGAAATGGAGAAGAGGCGTTTCCCGTTGGGTTTGCAGGCTTTGCGGCATGCGTTTTTATGTACGTCGCGGTACGGGTACCCATGAATGTCCGCACTGTGGAGCGCTGAATAGTGGACAGAGGCGTTTCAGGCGTTAAGGGAGCGGGCATGAATTGTCCGGTTGTTTTTTGTGGATTACAAAAAATGTTTTTTGTGGTTGTGATCATTCGTTCACGGACGAAGGAACATCACAAATATGAGAATTTACATTAATCCTGATTACAGCATTGCCGGCGAAGAGCATTTCCGGCTATCGCGCGGCGACTCACGGGAATTGGAGGTCTTTTTCATGGAACCTTATCCCGGTACCGGATTCCGGAAACTGAATCACTTGACGATGCGCTTTGGCGCCAAACCGAAGGGAGATTACCAGTTCGATGGTTTTCTAGTTTATACGGATCATTTTGAATTAAGGGAGGATTCGAGGAAAAATCCGTACTACGCAGGCATGATTCATTTTGATTCGGCTGTTTTGTCCGATCTGCTGGCCAATGACGACTATGTAGAACTCATTGCCGAATTGGAACTGAAGATCGGTTCCCTGACTGTGACCGTGCCGACGAGGCAGTTGAACCTGCAAATTCATAATGATGTGATCAAGGGGACGGAGGGACTGCCGGTACCGGTGCCTGAGTATGTGACGGAGGAATATGTTGCTTCAGAACTGCAGCGTCGAATAGATGCAAGCTTGGAAGGCTATACGGTTCGCCTTGAAGGGGCAACCGGAGAGGTTGAGGAAGCTGTCTCCGGTATTCGCGAGGTAAAGGAAACGGTGACATCCGCTGCTGCTGCTGCTGCATTGTCGGCTGAAGGAGCATCCGGTTATGCCGCAACTGCGCTTGCCGCCGCAAAGGAAGCGAATCAAGGGGCGGCTGTCGTTGCTGCGGCTTTGGCCGAAATGCAAGGACTGACAATCGGAACAGTAACGACTTTGGATGCGGGGACACAGGCAACGGCTTCCGTGGTAAATGGTAAACTGAATTTAGGAATTCCACGAGGAGAGGTAGGCGCTGCCGGTTCTCCCGGCGTACAGGGACCCAAGGGGGAACCCGGGGCTCCGGGAGCCAGAGGGGAAACCGGAGCTCAGGGGCCGCAAGGCATCCAGGGCATTCAGGGGCCGAAAGGCGATCCGGGCGGAGTCACGTCGATTGGCGGGAAGACGGGGGCGGTTCTCCTGGGCGAGAATTTGTCGATGACGGGGCTGACGTTGAATGCGGCAGGCGGCGGGGAGATTGATTTGTCGAATTACGACGGGCCTGTCCATCTTTCCTACAAGGGAAAGAATGTGCTGAGTACGCGTGATGAAACGTGGGAGAGGACGGCTGTGCTTGATCTGGGGCCGTTGAGCGGCAGCGGCAATGTGAGCGTAGCGGTTGGACAGGGAATAGCCGTTGCCGCGGGGATCAATGCATCGACCCTGGATGGATGGGGGGCATCGAGCTTTGTTCGCACGGCAAATATCGGGACATACGCGGTCACCTCATTCGGCGGTAAGAAGGGGGCTATTGGCGTCGGCTCCAACCTGAGCATGTCTGGAAATACGCTGAACGCCTCCGGAGGAAGTGGCGGCGGAGGAGTATCGTCCGTGAATGGGCTGACGGGAGCTTTGGAATTGAAGATGGGGACGATAAGTCACCCGGATGATTCGGAGGTTATGGCGTTGTATGTGTATGCCTCAGATGAGTACGGAAATCAGTCGAATGCTTCCGATGCGTATATGATGGGGATGTATGGGGCGGCGGGCGGCCCGTATACGCAGTGCCTGGATTTCTCGCACATTCCGGCGGATTTGTCGAATTACCAGGGGGAAGTGAACATCCGTGATGCCTACGGGAACCGCGTACTCTATGGCGCATCAGGCGAGGTGCATGTGGGCTCCGGCACCGGGAAGGTGGCTTTGTATGGGCCGGCTTCGACGCTGGAGGTGACGGGGGGCATCAATATTTCAACCCAGGGTGGAATGTATCTGAACGGGACGAAGATTCACAATTGAACAAGATGATGAAGAAGATGGAAAAGAAACAGACGGTGTGTATGTTCTGCTACAGGGGCGAGGAGGAGGTGATCCTGATGTCGGTGGATACTCTCCGTCGCCGGATGCCTTATGCGAACATTCATATATTCGATGACGCGGGGGATCCGCTTCCGGATCATATCGTTGAAAGCCTCCGGCAATCCGCCGGCGTGCATTACCACGTAACCGGCTTTGCCCGCGGAAGGAACCTGAATGGGAAAGCGGCGGTATGCGGAGTGCTCGACAGCCTGCTTGCAGCGGCGCGGGAGGATGGAAATGAGGAGGGGTATGTGATCAAGACGGATCCCGACACGTTGTTTTTGAGGCCGGACGAATATCTGGCGATGATGGAGTCCGGCTGTGCCTGGATGACTCATCCAGTGGTGGACCGTTTTTTCAGCGGCATGTTCTATGCTTTATCGGTGAAGTATTTGCCGCAGATATCGGCGAATGCCCGTCTCATGGAGATGCCGGAAGATGCGCACGAAGACTCCGTAGTAGGGAGCCTTGCCAATATTGCCGTGCACAACAGTCCGGATGGGTTCCATTGGTTCAATGTGTGGAATGAGAGGCACCGGCACCGTTTTTGTTCGTTTGATCCGCACCGGATGGATGAGCGGGAGTATGTGCGCTATTGCACGCGCTACGCGCATATCCTGACGGTAGGCAATACGGGAGTGGCAGGTCTTCCCCAGGCCTACCGGGTAAAAATGATGCGGGACGTACTGGATGAGTTTTACAAGATCGAACAATCGGCGTCCGGGTTCATGAAAGAGGAGGAGCCTGAACGGAAAAGAGAATAATTCGATCAAGAGAAAGGAATGGGCGTGAGGTATGTTAAAGTAGCCTGTTCCATGTAATGGCCGGATACGCATTGGACTGGAGGAAGGGAGAGCAAGGGATGGATGTGCGTATCCGGCTTTTGATGAAAGGTTGCCGTTTTTGGGATCGTATTTAATTAGTAAATGAAGAAGTTATTGTGGATTTCATGCCTTTGCCTTGCGATGGCTCTGTTTGTATCGTTTAAACCACGATATACGATATCGCTTTTGCAGTTCAATATATGGCAGGAAGGTACGGTTGTTTCTGGAGGTTTTGATACCGTTGCTGATGAAATTGCCAAGGCGGATGCCGATTTTGTGACCTTGAGCGAAGTGCGCAATTACAAGGACACCCGATTTTGTGACCGGATTGTGGAAAAACTACGAGAGAAGGGGAAAACCTATTACTCATTTTATTCCAACGATTCCGGAATTTTGAGCAAGTACCCGATCAAGGAATCTTCAACGGTTTACCCTCTCAAGAACGATCAGGGATCGATTTATAAGGCGGTTGTGGACGTGAATGGCCGGGAGTTTGCCGTCTATACGGCTCATCTTGATTATCGTCACTGTGCTTCCTACCTGCCGCGCGGTTATTCCGGGACGGATTGGCACCGGTTGCCGGAAGCTGTCAAGGATGTGGATGCCGTGCTGAAGGATAACCGGGATTCGCAGCGGAGTATAGCTATTGCCAAGTTTCTGGAAGAAGCAGCCAAAGACAAGGCTATGGGACGCATTGTCCTATTGGGGGGAGATTTCAATGAACCATCCCATTTGGATTGGACGGAGAGTACGGCCCGTTTGTTTGACCACAATGGTCTTGTCATACCGTGGGATGTAACGGTTGCTCTGGAGAAAGCGGGATTCATGGATGCCTACCGAGAAAAGTATCCCAATCCCGTGACACATCCCGGCTTCACGTTTCCGACGGATTGTCCGGGGGTTCCTCTTCAGAAACTGGCTTGGTCTCCCAGTGCTGATGACCGGGAACGTATTGACTACGTTTTTTATCTTCCGGAACAGAAATTATCATTGAGCAAGATTCATATGATTGGTCCCAGCGGAATGGTGTGCCGCAATCAGCGGATTCCTGCCGATACCAAAGATCCGGTAGAAAAACCTTCCAATCTGCAAAAATGGCCAACGGACCATCGCGCCCTGTACGCCGAATTTGCCTATTAGACAATTTTTTTGGAATAGCAGCAGTGGATTATAAGAACAGCCGTCTCCGTTGCAAAACGGAGACGGCTGTTCGAATATATCGTTACGATAAGGTGGAGAATTGGAAGTGCATCCAATCGTAGTCGCGTTCTCGTCCGAGGGAGATTCCTCCTTCACTTTCGACGATCTTCCAGAATGTGTCGTATTCCGGAGAGGAAAACCTGGCCTTGGGGGCGTGGGTGTTGAGTCCGTTGTGGTCGGGATCCAGATCGATAGCTATCCCAAAAGCATGCATGGAGAGGGATTTTCCTCCGACGATGGCGCGATTGGAGTAGCAACCTCCGTAGAGATCCAACCCCAGAGCTGAGATTCTATCTATGCCGTAGGCATCTTTCGTTTGTTGGAAGATGCTGGTGATGGCATCGGCAACCTGTTCGTGACAGGTGATTTTTTCTACACTGGTTCCGGTGTCCCAGGAGAGTTTTAGCGGGTAGGGTACACGAATGGTGACGAGGTGGGTTCCCGGTTGTCCGAAGATGGATTTGCCGGAGCGAACTTCGGCTTGGGTAGGCCAGTGGCGGGAGGGAGATTCGAGGTTGAGGGCTTCTGCGACGGCATGGAGGGTTTTGTCTCCGGGAATTCCGTCGGCATCAAGTCCGAGGTCGGTTTGGATATCGTTCCAGTTTCCCTGGGGGAGATCGAGGATTTTTGCGATGGCTTCCGCAGTCTTAGGACCGGGTATGCCATCGGCATTAATGCCGAGTTGGCGTTGTATGGTTCTCCAATTCATGAGTATATGCTGTAATGGTTGTGTGGTGGAAATATTCCCCGATTGAGTTGGGAATTGGTTTCCTTTCCTGTGAATATATCAAACATTGTGAGAAATCGGGACAAAAGTCGAGGAAGGAGAATATGTGCCCGGATTTGTTTCTTCATGGAGAATGAGTTATTGCCGGCGGAACGGTGCCGAATATTTCCTTGGGAAACGAAAGAGAATGGCCAGGATCGCAAAGGCCCCCATGACGAATGGATAGTACAGGTAGCGCATAATACCGACGGGGGAAATACCGGATAGACCAGTAGCCATGAGGAGTTGCGCTCCATAGGGAATAAGGGCCTGGGTCAGGCAGGAGAAGGTATCCAGCAAACTAGCGCTTTTGCTGGGATTGATACGGAATTTTTCCGAAATGTCTTTGGTGATAGAGCCTACGGTGATGATGGCTATCGTGTTATTGGCGGTGCAGAGGTTACAAAGACAGACGATGGCGGCGATGCATCCTTCGGCTCCGCGGCGTCCGCGAATTCGGCTTGTGAGTTTGTCAATGATGTAAGTGATGCCTCCGTTGAGACGGATCATTTCCAACATTCCTCCAGCCATGAGAGTGACGATGATGAGTTCTCCCATATCGGCGATGCCTTTGCCCATGGCGTTGATCCAAATCAGGGGCATGCATGACTGCGTAGCTGCTCCAATGATGCCCGTAGCGGCGATTCCGATGGCCAGGACGGCGAAGACGTTGATGCCCGCAATAGCCATTCCGAGGACGATCAAGTAGGGGAGGACTTTGATCCATTCCACTTGAGAGACGGGAACGACATGGCCCATTCCGGTGCCTTCATAAATGTAGAAAAGGGTGACGAGGAGAGCTGCCGGAATGACGATCAGGCTGTTGGCTTTGAATTTGTCGCTCATGGCGCATCCCTGGGTTCGTGTGGCGGCAATGGTGGTATCGGAAATGAAGGAGAGGTTATCGCCAAAGAAGGCTCCTCCTACGACAATGCCTACCATGAAGGGAAGGGGAATCCCGGATTTTTCTGCGATGCCGATAGCAACCGGAGTCAGGGCTACGATGGTTCCTACCGAGGTTCCTACGGAAAGGGAGATAAAACATGCGGCGATGAAAATACCAGCCATGAGCAGATTGTCCGGCAGGATGAAGAGGGCCAGGTTGACGGTGGCGTCAATGGATCCCATGGCCTTGGCCGATTGGGCGAAGGCTCCGGCAAGGATGAAAATCCAGATCATCATCAGGATGTTCCTGTTGGCCGTTCCGGCGGAGAAATAGTCGATTTTCCGCGAGAGGGACATTCCCTTGGTGATGACGATGCTCCAGGCACTGGCTAGCAGGAAGGCGACGGCTATCGGTACCTTATAGAAATCCTGGGCGATAAGAGCTATCAGAAGGTAGAAACCGGTGAAAACAAAGAGGGGACTGAGTGCCCAGAGGCTTGGCTTGGGTGAGGGGGGATCCTGGAGCGAAGATTGAGTCATGGGAAGGAACGAATGAGAACGAAGGAATGCGCTGGGAGATTATAAATGATGGTATTTCCCTTGTCTGTCATGATTTTTTAATTCCTTGTCCCGTGCCCGAATGTCCCCAATGCCAGTTCCGGCAGCAATGTTGATTTCATCAAGGGACAAAACTTTTTCTTTTTCCTTGGAAGCGAGTTGTACAATCGTCTTTTGGAAGGTTGATTATTTCATTACTCTGCGAGAACGCTCATGTTAATCCGGTATGTATTCGCCGGAAGCGATGGCCCACAAGTAAAAGGAAGCGATCGAACAGAACGGGGAATAAAGCTCTTGGAAAGCCATAAAGCATTTTTTATCCAATTCTTCCCGGTGGTGGAGGAGTGTCAATCCTTTCCGAATCCCGAAATCTCCCCAGCTGAGAACATTCGGACGCTGGAGAGAAAAAATCATCAACATTTCAGCAGTCCAGGGACCGACTCCGGGCATGGATGTGAGGGTACGCAGGAGTTCTGCATCATTCATGAGAAGGAGGGCTTCCCTTGTAATGGCTTTTTCGGCGAAGGCAGCGGCGATGCGATGGATGAAGGTGGCTTTGCGAAGTGACATGCCGCAGGATTTCAACTCTTCCGGAGAATGGGCAAGAATGGCTGGAGAGGTGACGGTTCCCCCGATGAAGTCAAGAAAGCGTTTGGATACGCTGTCTGCCGCTTTGCCGGATATTTGCTGGGCGATGATAGAGAAGGTGAGTGCGGTAAGGGGATCCGGGGTGAGCTTTCTTTTGATGATTCCGAGAGAGGCGATGGCATGAGCCATGCGAGGATCTCTTGATGAAAGATGGTCGGTTTCCCTGGTTCCGTATTCAAAATAATTCATGAGCTTCGAGAGAGAGAAGTTGCCGTTTGATCGGGAGCCCGCCCGAGTAGCCTACGAGACTGCCATTGGTACCGATGACTCTGTGGCAGGGGATGATGATGGGGATGGGATTGCGTCCATTGGCCATACCGACGGCTCGGACGGCGCGAGGGTTTCCTATGGCGGTGGCAATGGTTTTATAAGAAACGGTTGTGCCGTAGGGAATGTTCCTGAGTTCTTGCCAGACGCAGAGCATGAAGGGAGTGCCCACTGGCGACAGAGGAATTGAGAAATCCGTTAGTTTTCCGGCGAAATACTCGCCAAGCTGGCGGCATGCTTCCTGAAGGATTGGCGATGATGATGCGGATACGATGGGAACGGTCGGATGTGTCGCTGCTCTGCCGGGCAGGAGGATACGGGAAATGGCTCCTCCGGTTTCTTCAATAAGAAGGCGTCCCAGGGGAGATGTCAGTTCGGCGATCATGGTGCTTGCAGAGAGTTATTCCCGGGTGGAGACGACACGTCCCCGGGCAGTTCTCATACTCGGTTCCTGTTCGGCGTCGCATGGGGCCGGCTGTTCTTCGGCAGATTCACTGGTCTGGAATGACGGAACAAAGGAGAGGAAACCTGCCAGCAGAGGAAGCAATGTAGCCAAAGGGGAGGGGATGGCCATGAGGATGGCAATAGCCAGTCCCTTGGCAAAGGCGGTCATGAAGCGGTCTCTGCCGCTGAACCACTGCCAGAGAAAGGCGATGGTTCCTATAAGTATGGAGACGAAGATGGAGATGATGAGGAAGAATCCCCCCGTGCCGGCTTCCCCTCCGGAGAGGAGGATATCGGTTGCTAGAATGAGGATGACCAGTCCTGGGGCAAGACCGAATCGGGAAAGGGTTTTCCTGTGGGTGGGGATGGATGCGGTGTTCATTGCCGTATAACGATTGCCGACAGAATGACGGCATTGTCTATTGGACAGGTTTCGGCTCTTTTCCGTTCAGCTCTGGCGGAGTTTCTTCTTGTCCAGAAAGTGCAGGGCAAGAGCAGCCAGGATGAGAGCCGACTCTACATAGTAAAAGAGGTACAGGGCTGACTTGGCATCGGAGAAGCCGTAGGAATGAAGGCCGACTCCCATGGTGTTGACTCCCCACCATGCGAAAGCGATGATGATGCCTCCGATCATGTTGCCCAGGTGGAGGCCGAAACTCTTGATATATCCCCCGGTTCGGGCGTGGAGAATAATCAATTGCCACAAGACGATCATCAGAGCTCCGTTTTCTTTAGGATCCCAGCCCCAGAACCGTCCCCAGGCTTCATTGCCCCAGATACCCCCGAAAACGGTACCGATCAGGTTGAAGAGGAGGGAGAAGGCGAGTGCTCCGTATGCCATGCGGGTGAGTATTCTGGATGTGTTCTCGGTGAGCAACCCCATGGGTTTGGAGAAGACGGCAACATGAGAAATGATGGCTGCCAGAAGCCCGGCGGCATACCCGAGGACGATAGTGATGACGTGTGTGGAGAGCAGGAAGTTGGAACGGAGGACGGCTACCAGCGGATCCATGTGGTCGGCTGCCTGGCCCGACTCGTAGAGGATGCCCATCTGGCAGGCGAGACCTCCCAGGACGAGTCCGGTGGCTAGGATGATGCCGCGTTTGCTGTAAGCTTCCATGACGAGGGAGACGATGACTCCGGCACAGGCGATGAAGGCGATTGTCTCATAGGTGTTGCCGACCGGGGAACGCAGGGTGATAGTGCTGCGGATGATCATGGAGACGAGCAGAACGATGGCTCCTGCCGCTCCCAGAAACCAGGCTCCATGGAGGCCATTACCGAAGACGAGCTTGTAAATCCTTGCTCCGAGTCCCTGTTTCCCCTGATCGGGAGATGGCAGGAGGCTGCCGATAATCAGCAGGATGAATCCGGCGACAAAAAAGGCTAGGGCCGTGTAGAGGGGATCCATGTTGTAGTAAATCAACTCGCGGTCAAGGCGGTTGCGGTAGCTGACGGAGGCAGCCGTGTTGTTGGCGACCAGGGTGGAGAGGAAGATTTGTTCTGCTTCATGCGTGAAGTCTTTGTCGTTATTGATTGCTCCCTTTCTTGCCTTGATTGCGCAGGAGGTAAAATTGGAGGCTTGCAATTTACTGGGGAAAGACGTCCAGTTGCCATTGATGCGATGGTACCACCTCGGGAAACCCGGGGCGTTCATCCTTTCGGGATCCTGCAGAGCTATGACGGGCATGAACATCCACAGTTCCATTTGGCGGAGGTTCTGGGCCAGACCGGATATTTCGCGGCCGGTGGCATCGGTCATTTGCTGGGAGGCAATGCGGTTGGCATGGGCGTAGATCGTTTCCTTCAGAGGTTCCAATTGCTGGAAGGTATATTGCTTCCTTTTATCCGGCATAGGGGGGAGGCCCAGGCGGGTGACGGTTTCTTCCCGATTGATGAGGAAGACGGGCATTTGAGAAGCAAATTCCGGGCGGAGCATGCAATCCAGTGCCCATTCCTCAGGGGAGAGTGTGATTTTTTTTCCGTTGGAGCGGAAGGAAACGCTCTTTTTTCCGTGGGTTCTCAGGAGGTTGAAGCCGGCATAGGTCGAGAAGGGTTTGATTCGCCCTCCATCTTCTACGGCGATTCCCGCAGCTGCTTCTTTCATTTCTTGGGACCAGGGAATATAGTGGTCGATATCGACTATGCGGACGGCAGGCCGGGCAGCCATCATGCCGATGGCAAAGACGGCCAGAATCCCCAGAACGATTGAGGTAAAGAGTAGTTTTTTCCTGCGTCCTCGCCCGTGGTCGGAGGATACAGGGAGGGGAGTGGCTTCTCCGGTTTTTTCTTCCTGTTTCGGAGAGATTCTTGCATTTTTATTTTTCAGGTATTTGGCAAACATCATCCCGTAATACAGGAGGAGGCCGAGAGTGATGATGTAGGAAGCCCATTTGGGACCTTGTTCCAGAGGATTGTGGGAGGCGCGCAGGATCGAAGTCATTTCTCCTCCATTGTTTCCCCAGCTCATTTGATAGAGAGTCCACCCGTGGATGCGGAAGGGCTCGTTCATGCGGATATGGATATGGTCCGCATCGGTGATCCTGTAGTCTTTGTCGGTGATACTGATGACGGATTCGTAGGATTTCGGTTTCTGGGTACCGGGATAGAATTCCGGCGTGAAACGGTGCAGCATGATGCCGAAATCCATTTCCGGGTAGTATTTGCATTGTCCCGGGGTGAGTGGGATTTCTTCGATGACCTGGGTTTGCCAATTACCCAGGGCGACGCAAGCCAGCAGAACGGCGATACCGGCATGTGCCAGCATGAGTCCCCAGCGGGAAAAGTTTTTGCGAAGCTGGATGATGCCGCCGATGACCAGGTTGATGAGTAAAAGAATGCAGGTGATCAACATTCCTGGCAGAGGAATGCCGAATGTGTTGCTGTTACCTAAGGGGATGATGACGAACAGTGAACTGAAGAAAGAATCTGCCGCCAGTTCAGGCATGGTGCCTCCGGCATAGGATGCCTGGTAAATTGTTCCGTAAAACGTCAAAACCAATAGAATGCCCATCAGGATGATGCCGGTGAGCAACGAGCCGGACAGGCGCATAAGGAAAGCGGAGATCTTTTTGAGGGCTGAGTCTGGAGATGGCGTTTCTTGTTCAGACATGGAGGGAAGGTACACAGTTGAACCGGGAAGGGCAAGAAAGGAACTCTCGGGTTTGGTGAATTTGCCCGGAGGGTAACCGGGATGGAAATGAGGTAAAAGAAACCCGCACCGCCGGGGAGCGCTACGGGTTTCGCAGAGAAAATAATGACGGAAATCTTTAGAAATTATCAGCCAGAAGTTCAAAGAATGCCTGGGGATGTTTACATGCCGGGCAAAGCTTGGGGGCTTCGGTTGCTTTTTCGATGTAACCGCAATTGCGGCATTTCCACCAAACTTCACCGTCTTTGAGGAAGACAGTACCGTCTTTGATGTTTTGGGCGAGCTGGAGGTAGCGGTCTTCGTGATGTTTTTCCACGGTAGCGATGCGGCGGAAGGATTCTGCTATGGCGGGGAAGCCTTCCTGTTCGGCTACGTCGGCCATGGCAGGATACATGTCCGACCATTCTTCGTGTTCTCCTTCAGCGGCGGCGAGCAGGCAGGCGACGGTATCTTTCAATTCAATGGAAGAGGCGGTTGTCATGATGTCCGCACAGGCGTTTTTAAGGTATTTGAAAAAGACCTTGGCGTGTTCTTTTTCATTGTCGGCTGTTTCCGTGAAGATTGCCGAGATTTGTTCGTAACCTTCCTTCTTGGCTACGCTGGCAAAGTAAGTATAGCGCATGCGAGCCTGGGATTCTCCGACAAATGCCTTCAGGAGGTTCTTTTCTGTTTCTGTTCCTTTGAGTTCTTTCATGATTACAGGTGGGTTAGGTTATGGGGGTAAATTATCACTCTTGATGATGAAGACAAGAATTATTCTAAATTATTTTTTCCAATGAAAATCAAATTATTGCTGTGTCAGGCGTAGTTTCTCCGGAGGAGGACGAAGTAGAAGAAGGTGATCAAAATGGCGTCGATTCCGATTAGAATCATGATAAAGAGCGATCTGATTCCATGGATGGAGTTCTTTTGAAGGATGGTGTAGGGATGGCTTTCGATTTGAGTGACGATGGCTTGAAGTTCGTCGTGTTTTTTGTTGCGTTTGTTCGTCAGATCCTGAATTGCCTGGGTGTAGTTTTTGTTGAGAGCCCCGAAGGATGGGTTTTTGGCGAGCAGCTTGCGATAGTAGTTTGAGGAAATGAGGCCTTGCTCGTTGAGAGAGGATTCGGAAATTTGGGTGAGAAGCTGATCAAGCGTGGATTTCTCATCAAGAGCGTTTTGTTCGACTGCCTCGAATTTCTTTTTGAGATTCAGATTTGCTTGCAGGATTTGTTCATTTTTTTTATCGACCGTTTTTTTGAGCTGATTTAGCTTTGCTTCAAGAACATTACGTGCGGCGAGTTCCTTGCCTAGGTCGGGGTGTGAAGAGTAGTAACTGCCAAGTTTGTTGCGTTCGGTGATAATGGTGTTGTCCAGCCGGGTGGTGTTGTTGATGATGGCGTCTTCGTTTTTTTGAATGGTTTTGTTAGTTTGTTCCCGGACCAGATTGAGGTGAGCGTCGATTGATTCGATTCGTTGTTTGATGGTTAATGTTTGCCCGGCAATGTCTTTTTCTTGCAATAGAGTGAGGGCAAATGATTCTGATGGGTTCAAAGCGGAGCTTTTTTTCAGTTGGTCGGCAACTTTACCGATTTTTTCAACGTATTGTTTGTCAATGTCGAGAAGGCGGTTTTGAATATCCGAGATTTCTGCTTTCAATTTTTCCCGCGTAACTTGTTTGGGGGCGCAATCTCTTTGGAAACTGGTGAATTCGTCACTTTGCTCTTCATAGGCCAGACCAGCGTAATAAAGTCCGACGGTGGCTCCGGCAGTAAGGATCAGGAATAGAATAAACCTCATGATGTTCCAATGGTGATAGCAACATACTGGGGCAGATTGCCCGGAAGTGCAAGATAATCGCATAGGAAATATGCCCGGAAGACAGGAATCCAAGCGGGATTTCATGTCATTTTCACGGATGTGGCAAGATCGTGCAGGCACGGGACGGAAAATGTGCTACAGTCCGTCGGGTTCTCTGGAGAGGAACGTTCTTTTTTTCGTGGAATTAGAATTTGTTTTTATTTAAACTTATTTAATATTAGTATTTTATGGAAAACTCAAGGAGAATGTGGGCACATGCTGCCGCTTTGATGACCATTTTTATTTGGGGGACGACATTTGTGTCTACCAAGGTGTTGTTGAGAGATTTTTCTCCCTTGGAGATTTTGTTGACCCGCTTTGTCATCGGATATGTTTTCCTCCAGATGATTTATAGAAAAAAAATCGTATGGGAAAGGCCGTCGCGGGAGATCTTTTACGTTTTGGCCGGATTGTGTGGCGTGACTCTGTATTTCCTGCTGGAAAATATAGCGTTGACGTACACGCTGGCATCGAATGTGGGCGTAGTCGTATGTGTATCTCCGTTTCTAACGGCTATTCTGGCATCCGTGTTTCTGAAAGGGGAGAAGCAGGGGGGATTGTTTTATGTGGGGTTTGCCGTAGCGATTTCCGGCATTGCCATGATGAGTTTTAGTGGTAACAGACTGGTAGAGGTCAATCCATTGGGGGACTTTCTAGCTCTCCTGGCTGCTCTGGTTTGGTCTTTGTATTCTATTCTGATGAAGGTAATTTCCCGCTTTCAGAGCGATATGGTGGCGGCAACGCGCCGGATTTTTTTCTACGGGATCGTGTTGATGTTGCCGGTTTTGTGGTTGGTGGACGAACCGTGGTCATGGGTAGCGTTCGAGAAGCCGGTTAACTGGATCAATATCCTCTATCTGGGGCTCGGGGCGTCGGCCATTTGTTTTGTCTCCTGGAACTGGACCTTGCGGATACTGGGAGCAGTCAAGGTGAGTGTCTATATCTATTTGGTGCCGGTGATTACGGTGATGTCTTCGGCCTTGATTTTGGGTGAGCCTCTGACATGGATGTCCATTTCGGGAACTTTGCTGACGCTGGCCGGACTGGTCATGTCCGGTAGGAAACCGCGAGGACGGAAAGCCTGATTGCTTGCGGCATTTGGGAAAAGACGCTCTAATTGGAGATACGCTCCAGGGGGGCTTCTTTGGAGGAAAGGAGGATGCGTAATGAGTTGCGGTCAATTTTTCCCATGGGATTGCGCGGTACATCCATGACGGCTAGCCTGGAGAGACGTTGGAAGCCCGGGGCGAATGTATTCCATTGGTCGGCAGCTTTGCGCAGGGCGGCAGCATCGGGATGGCAGGCAACCAGCATGGCGCCGCGACGCGAACAGGGAAGGGATTCCACGACGACTCCCGGACACATGCCGGACATGGAGAGTTCCAGTGCATCGGGATCGACGAGTTCTCCCAGGATCTTGACCAGCCGGTCGGCGCGACGGACAAAGGTCAATGTGTTGCCGTGGATTTCTACGATGTCGTTGTTGGTCCACCATTCTCGTGGAGAAATGGTTCTCAGAGAAAAACCGCCCATGCGGTTTTCTGTGACGACGCCGAAGAAGCGCCCTTCTCCCCGCAGGGAGAGACGTCCGTCCTCGGATTCGCGGACTTCCCAATGAGGCAGAATGGTGAGACGGTCGGTATGAAAAGGATCTGATGGTGAAGCGGTAGCAATTTGGGAACCGGCTTCCGTCATTCCGTAGCTTTGGACAACGGGCCATCCCAGTTCACGTGCCCGGAGACCATTGGCCTGCGACAGGGAGCCACCTCCAACAAGGACGCATGCCAATCCCGGAGGGGCGGTGATACCGTCCTGGACAATATCTACAACCTGAGTGGGCACAAGGGAGGTCCATGCAGCTCCGCATTGTCCAAGGAAATCAGTGTAGTCCCGAGCATTCCATTTACCTGTATAGGCGTGGACGTGGGTGCCGGCTATGGCGGCCCGGATGTATGTCATGGCTCCGCCGACATGCCAGGCAGGAAGCGGACAACACCAGTCTCCGTGGTCGGCTCCCATGTGTTGAATGGCTCCAAGCGCATTACATTCAAGAGCATCCCTGGTGAACAGAATAGCTTTCGGAGAACCGCCGGACGAACCGGATGTCGCAAAGGCGATGCAGCCGGGGGGGATTTCACCAATGAGAAAATCGGCAACGCTGTCTGCCCAAGGACGCATATGGGGGGCTGAGGCAAAAAAAGGACGAGGGGAATCCGCGTCCGGAAGTGGCCATGGAAAAATGCGATCCTGGGCAAGCATAGCTTGAAGGGAAGGGTATCAGTGATCCAGACCTGTTTTTCGGAGGGAATGCCAGCGTTCTTCCATTCTGGGGCGCAAGGTTTGTTCGATCCAGGCGTAGGCGGCTTCCAAACCGTCGGATTTGAAGATACGACCAATCTGGGCTTCGACGCCGGTGGGGTTGCCTGTCCGGCGAAGGAATTCGTTACTGGTAAATTCGATGAAGAGTTTGCCGTTGATCTTATGTTCTTCGGAGAGGATCCATTCCCTGACGTAAAGTGCGAGGATGGCGTCGCCAACCCATGCTTCCACTCTCAGACGCTCTTCCGTAGCTTTGTCAATGTGATGGTAAAGGGTATTGTCGGCAGTCATACGCAGGAAGTAAGGAGGTTAGGTTGAAGATAAATAGGCTGAAGGAGAAGAATCATCCTGGCGATGGAAGTGGAACCGATTCCGAATGAAACGGACAATAGGACTTATGCCAGGGATCCGGACTGAGCCCCCGTGAAATTAGGCTGGGGAAGGCTTTCCGGAACACTAGTCGGCTGGGGTGCCGGTGGTGGGGTATTCTGAGGAGATTGCGGTTGGGATTCCGGGCTGGTGGGCAGTGTCGGAAGCGTGCTTGGATTCGGCGAAGCGGGAGTAGGGGAGAAGTTGGGGATGACGGATTTCTGTACCGGATTGCGGGGCTCTATCTTGTTGCGCAGAGCAGCTTCCGATTCCGAGTTCCAATAGCCGGAGTCCAGTTCGATATAGATGTTGGAGTAGGGAAGCGCAGTTGTTGTTTTGATGACCAGGACATTGAATTGCTTGGTAGCATCTTCGATCTGACCGTTGATGATTTTACTGGGCAATTCGAAGTACATGCGCCCGGGAAGCATTTTATACACCTGGTTGCGGTATTTTTTGATGCCGGGGGCATAATCTTCCTCAATGCTGCGGAGCTCGGAACAGATCATGATGCGAGGCTGGACATGGCCTTCCGCCTCAATGGTGTCAAGTACCTGGCTGAAAACGACGTCGGATGGCTGGGTTGCCAGCAGTGTGATTACTCCGGTACCCATGTAGGCCGGATAGGAGGATTCCGCGATGACGACCCAGTTGCGCGCTCCCATCAAAGCAAGGTTGTCCGTAAGCTGAGCCTGCCAGACTTCGTCACCATACATGGGCGACTGGCAACCGGACTGGCTCAGCCCAATAAGGAGGCATACGACAACTGTCTTGATGGGTGACATGAATCTACGTAGGGAGAACTGGCTTTCGCATCTTCGCGTGTATATTCCGGAATTCCCTTATTGCGACATGGGAGACCGTTAGATATCCATATGCCTGGAACGGGCTTCCCGGTCTTGGGCTGTTCCCGTTCCCGGAGTCGTGGCGAACGGCCCTCCGGCAAGCGGTGCTTCTTCGGCGAAGGCAACGCCGGGGGTTTCGACGGGAATTCCCTGAACGGGGAAATCCTTGCGAAGAGGGTGATAGGGATATCCGTCCCACATGAGGATGCGGCGAAGGTCGGGATGGCCTTCGAAAGGAATACCCATGAGATCCCAGATTTCGCGTTCCTGCCAGTTGGCACCGCCATACAGATCCGTGACGGTGGGGATGGATTCTCCTTCGTTGACGCGGACCTTAAAGGTAACATTGACTCCTTTTTCAGCCTGGGAAACGGTGTAGAGGACTTCAAAGCGCGGATCGGAGCCGAAGTTGTCAACCGAGCAGAGATTGACCAGGATATCGAATCCCAGGGCTTCACGGATCCAGCGGAGGGCTTCGTGGATGTCGGCGGCGCCAATGACCAGCGTCTCATCGCCCCGGAAGGAAACACGGTCAAGGATAACCTTGCCGAAATGGGCGACGATCTGGTCGGCTGCTTGCGTCTGGGCGGCTTGGATCTGTTGCATGGACATGAGTGAGAAAACGGATGTAAATTGTATAAGGAAAGGGAGGAAATTACTGAATCGGGAAGGAGGGCGCAGCCGGCTTGGGGGCGTTGGCGGGCTTGGGTTCCGATTTGACGAATAGTTCCTTGGCGGGTTTTTCCGTGGTGATCTTCTTCTGGAGTGTGATCAGGGCTTCAAGCAGTGCTTCCGGGCGGGGCGGGCAACCCGAGATGTACACATCGACAGGCAATAGCTTGTCAATCCCCTGAAGTACGGAGTAGGAACGGAACATTCCTCCGGTGGAAGCACAGGCCCCCATGGCGATGCACCATTTGGGCTCCGGCATCTGATCCCAGATGCGGCGGACGGCAAGAGCCATTTTGTAGGTGACCGTTCCGGCCACAATCATGACGTCGGCTTGCCGAGGGGAGAAACGGAGTACTTCCGATCCGAATCGGGAAATGTCGAATCGGGATGCCGCTGTTGCCATCAATTCAATGGCACAGCAGGAAAGCCCCATGGGCATAGGCCATAAAGAGTTTTTATGCAACCAGTTAAGTGCTGCGTCAATGGTGGTGAAGACGAAATTGCCATCGGCATTTGAATCCAGACATCCGGTTTCCTGCGAGGTGGTGGTATCTTGTGAGCCCATAGGATAGATAAAACTGCTTGCAGTGAGATTAGCGACCTGTCCGCATCTCTCAAGCCTTAAATATCATTTGATGCCAGATAAGTCTTTTTTGTGTCACGGAGAGGAAGATTACAGGATTCTTCATCTCTCTACGCGCGCGATTATGAAAAATTTCCTGTGTTTGGGTCATTTACAGATTGACATTTCATGATCTCGTTAGCAATCTCTCCGAACCCCGTTCGCGTAGGAATTCTTTCATTGCGAAGAATGACGGCGCGTTCGCGGAGTGTAACCCAATTCGACAATATTAGCGACATGTCAACCAATTCCTGCGCGTCAAGCGCTTCCCCTGACAAGATTGTATATACCTTTGGCGGAGGGACTGCCGAAGGTAACTCCAGCATGAAAAACCTGCTCGGTGGCAAAGGTGCCAACCTTGCTGAAATGGCCGGTATCGGTTTGCCCGTGCCTCCCGGATTTACCATTACGACGGAAGTTTGTACGTATTACTACGACAACGGGTGCACTTATCCCGCAACCATGGAAGCCGACATCAAGGCTGGTATTGCCAACATGGAGGCTATCATGGGCACCAAGTTCGGCGATACGGAAAACATGCCCCTTCTCGTGGCTGTCCGTTCCGGAGCTCGCGAATCCATGCCCGGCATGATGGATACGATTCTGAATCTCGGCCTGAATGACAAGAGTGTTGCAGCCCTTGCCAAGGCTACCGGCAATCCCCGTTTCGCTTGGGACTGCTACCGCCGTTTTGTTCAGATGTACGGCGACGTCGTTCTCGGAGTGCAGAAAGCCCCCGGAGAAGATCATGACCCCTTTGAAGCCGCCATTGCCCAAATCAAGGTAGAACGCCATGGCAAAGCCGAAATCGAAGATACGAAACTGACTGCCGACGACCTGAAGGAACTCGTTGCCCGTTTCAAGAAACTCGTCAAGGACAGCGTGGGCAAGGAATTCCCGGAATGCCCGTGGGAACAGCTGCAGGGCGCCATCGGTGCCGTATTCAGCTCCTGGAACAATGACCGGGCTATCGTTTACCGCCGCAAGTACAATATTCCTTCCGAATGGGGTACCGCCGTCAATGTACAGGCCATGGTGTTCGGCAACACGGGTGAAGAATCCGGTTCCGGCGTCGCCTTCACGCGTAACCCGGCTACAGGCGAGAAGGAATTCTACGGTGAATTCCTCATGAACGCGCAGGGCGAAGACGTGGTGGCCGGTGTCCGTACTCCCGCTCCCGTTGCCGAATTGGCCAAGGTGATGCCCGAAGCCCATACGGAACTGATGCGTATCCGTGCCGTCCTCGAAGAACATTTCAAGGATATGCAGGACTTCGAATTCACCATTCAGAACCGTGAAGTTTTCATGTTGCAAACCCGTAACGGCAAACGTACTGGTGTTGCAGCTTTCCGCATCGCCTGCGAATTGGTGGAAGAAGGCCTCATCGACTGGAAGACGGCAGTCCGTCGCGTCCCCGCCGACCAGGTTGACCAGCTTCTGACCCCCGTGTTTAACCGGGAAGCCCTTAAGGAAGCAAAAGTGATTGCCTCCGGTTTGCCCGCAGGCCCCGGTGCTGCTGCCGGTAGGTTTTACCTGAACGCCGAACGTGCCGTTGACGCGGCCGAACGTGGTGAAAAGGTTCTTCTTGTCCGCATGGAAACTTCTCCGGAAGACCTTCGCGGCATGATCGCCGCAGAAGGCATCCTGACTGCCCGAGGCGGTGTTTCCTCCCACGCTGCCCTTGTCGCCCGCCAGATGGGCAAAGTGTGCGTTTGCGGTGCCGATGCCCTGCAAATCGACTACGTCGCCCGTACGATGACGGTTGATGGAGTCACCTACGACGAAGGCGACTACCTCTCCATCGACGGTAACACAGGTTGCGTTTTCGCCGGCAAGGTGGAAACATCTCCCTCTGAGATCATTCAGGTGCTCATTCGCAAGACGATGAAACCGGAAGACAGCCGTGTGTACCAGAATTTCGCCAAACTGATGGAATGGTGCGACGCATGCACCAAGATGAAGGTTCGCACGAATGCCGACTCTCCGAAGCAGGCCCAGACAGCTATTGCTTTCGGTGCCGTTGGCATTGGTCTCTGCCGCACGGAGCACATGTTCTTCGAAGGCGACCGCATCGACTTCATGCGTGAAATGATCCTTTCCGCCGGAGTGAGCGCCCGTGAAGCCGCCGTGAACAAGCTGCTTCCCTTCCAGAAAGCAGACTTCAAGGGAATCTTCAAGGCACTCAAGGGATTACCCGCTACCATCCGCCTTCTCGACCCGCCTCTGCACGAATTCCTTCCCCAGACGAAGGAGCAGCAGCTCGACTTGTCTGAAAAGATCGGTATGCCCGTGGAAGTAATCATGCGCCGTGTGTCGGAATTGCACGAATTCAATCCGATGCTCGGCCACCGCGGTTGCCGTCTCGGCATCTCCTTCCCGGAAGTGACGAGAATGCAGGCCCGCGCCATCCTTGAAGCCGCTGTAGAAGTGACTGAAGAAGAAGGCTACGATGTTATTCCCGAAATCATGGTGCCTCTCGTCGGCTTCAAGAAGGAACTCGACATCCAGAAGGCCATTATCGACGAAGTCGCCAAGAAGGTGTTCGAAGAGAAGGGCAAGGGCGTGACCTACCATGTCGGTACAATGATCGAAATCCCCCGTGCCGCCGTAACGGCTGATGAAATCGCCAAGACTGCCGAATTCTTCTCCTTCGGGACGAACGACCTGACGCAGACCGGTCTGGGGATGAGCCGTGACGACTCCGGTTCTTTCCTCGGCAGGTATGGAGATCTGGAAATCATCAAGAAAAACGTTTTCGCCTCCATCGATCAGGAAGGCGTTGGCAAGTTGATGGAAATCGCCTGCGAACTCGGACGCAAGACCAACCCCGATATCAAGTTGGGCATTTGCGGTGAACACGGTGGAGACCCCGCTTCTGTCAAGTTCTGCAACAAGTTGAAACTGAACTACGTGAGCTGCTCTCCGTATCGCGTGCCGACGGCTCGCCTTGCCGCTGCCCAGGCTGCCCTTGAGCAGGACGCCTGATCAACACCCCTCTGAGGCAGCGGGAGGGAGTTCTTCCCTCCTACTGCCCGATGGTTTTTTCCGAATCCCTGCGGGCTGGTAAAAGCCTGCAGGGATTTTTTTAACGAATTTTTTGTGTAAAATTTCTTGGCTTTTCCCCGAAAAAACGAATGATCCCCCTCCTCCCAGTAAGATGAACGAGAAACAGACAGGAAACATGGACCTCCTTGGAAAGCGCTCGGAAATGAAAACCATCATTTATTTGAGTATCCCCGTGTTGATTGCCAATTTGACCAACATGGGAATGGGGTGTGTGGATACGATTGTTGCCGGCAGCGCATCGTCCGTCGATATGGCCTCCGTATCGCTCGGAGCCTCCGTATTTATTCCCGTCCAATTGTTTGCCTGTGGCATCCTGATGGTGCTGGGACCGATCGTCGCCAATTACCGTGGCAGGGATGTGGCAAGGCGCAGCGGCTACGTTATGCACAACGGTCTCTGGCTTGCCTTGTTGCTGGGAGCTTGCGTAATAGGCATCGAATCCTTTGCCGGCTCGGTCTTCGATTGGATTTCGCCGGACCCGGCTATGCGCCGTATCGCAACGGGGTACTTGCACGCCATCCTGTGGGGGGCCCCGGCCAACTTGATCTTCGTTGCACTGCGCAGTTTGAACGAGGGTTCCAACATGACGCGTCCGGCCATGTTTGTAGGCATTAGCTCACTGCTGTTGAACATCCCTCTTAATTACATATTCGTTTTCGGATGGTTCGGGTTGCCGGCCATGGGGGGCTCCGGATGCGGCGCGGCAACGGCAGTCATTTACTGGTTTCAGGCACTTGCCATGTTCGGGATTGTTTATCTTCACCCGGAACACAGACTTTATCGCCGGCATATCATCGCTTTGAGGAGACCTGCGCGCGACATGTTGGGGCGCGTACTGAAAATCGGATTTCCGGTCGGGATATCCATGTTTTGCGAGGTACTCCTCTTTTGTGGTGCCTCCTTGGTACTGGCTCCTCTTGGGTACATTCAGGTAGGAAGTCATCAGGTTGCCTGTAACGTAGCCTCAATGCTATTCATGATTCCATTGTCCATTGGCCTTGCGGCTTCGATACGCGTTGCCTATCATAATGGGGCACGGGATAGGGCTGGAGCCTTGTCCGCCATTCGTTCATCCTATGCCCTGGTACTGGGAATTCTGGTCTTAAGCGCCCTGTTCATCATCTTTTTCAACAGGCAAGTTGTTATGCTGTTCAATGATGATCCTGCCATTGTAGGTACAGCATCAATGCTGCTCCTGTTGGGGGTTATCTACCAGCTGCCGGATTGTCTCCAGGTCGTGAGTGCAGGCATATTGCGTGGTTTCCGGGATACGGGAGCCATCAGCATTATTACCTTTATCTCCTACTGGATCATCGGGTTTCCGGTTGGATTCATCTTGTCGCGCACGACATGGGTGACATCCGAAATCATGGGAGCAAACGGAATTTGGATAGGATTCATATTCGGTCTTAGTGCGGCATCTATCATGTTGATATTCAGGGTTATTAAAACATGCCGGAGAGAATTTTCCCTGATGAGTGCAGAAACTCATCAATAAAATTATTCCGTTTTAATTAAAAAAATCTTGTCAAAATGAACCTATGTATGTAGCCTATCGTCCGTCCTCGCCGGAGATGGTGAGCGACAAAGAAGGTGTTACGGAGTGGTAGCTCAGTTCGGTTAGAGCGCCAGCCTGTCACGCTGGAGGTCGCGGGTTCGAGCCCCGTCCGCTTCGCCACCACCTTTTTGTCAAAATCGCCGTCCTCTCCTTATGGAGAAGGGCGGTTTTTGTTTTCGCTTCCGGGCTATATTGCTTGTGGCATTTCCTCCGGGCTTTCTGGTGATCTTATACTCTTTATTTTGGACTGTAGTGTTGACAAACCCTACCCGTGTGTGGGAAGAATATAAAACTCTTCATGATCCATTGCGAGCAATGGGGAGTTTCTGGACGATGCGAGGTTCTTTCCCTCTCGTACCGTTGTATTGCGTCTTCTGCTCCTGTCGGAAGGGATTCCGGCAGGAGTAGTTGAAGCTGATGGGGACAGGAAGAAGGAAAGACTTTTCTTGTCCTGAAAGATTTGGAAATTGACTTTTTAGCAGTGGGAGGCTATCCAATTCCGGCTATGTTGCAAGCAGGTATCGTAGGTCTCCCCAATGTCGGCAAATCCACTTTGTTCAACGCCGTTACAAGAACGCGCAAGGCCCAGGCGGTCAATTACCCCTTTTGTACGATTGATCCCAATGTCGGTATGGTAACAGTGCCGGATTCCAGGCTGGATGTGCTCTCGGAAATGTCCAAATCGGAAAAAATCGTTCCGACAGTTATCGAATTTGTTGATATTGCCGGCTTGGTCAAAGGCGCTTCCGAAGGGGCCGGCCTTGGGAACCAGTTTTTGGCCAACATCCGCGAAGTGGATGCTATTGTCCAGGTCGTGCGTTGTTTTGACAATGACGACATCATTCATGAACTGGGCTCCGTCGATCCTTTGAGAGATATTGAAATCATCAATTCCGAACTGATCCTCGCCGATATCACAGCTATGGAAAAGCGTCGTACTTCCCGTGAACGCAAGGCACGGGGAGGTGACAAAGAATCAAAAGAGGAAATCGCGTTGATTGATAAACTGCTTCCCCATCTCTACGAAGGCACTCCTGCCATCATGTTGGAGGAATCTTTGTCGGACGACGAAGTGAAGCTCCTGAAGACCTTCTGTCTTTTGTCCGGCAAAAAGAGTATCTTTGCTTGCAACGTCAATGAAGACGAACTGGCTCAGGCCATCAATGATCCGGAAGGGCATCCATACGTTTCCCGCGTCCGTCAATACGCTGCGGAGCACCACAATGCCGAAGCTATTGTCATCTCCGCCCGAATCGAGGAGGAATTGATCGACATTGATCCGGAAGAAGCGAAAGAATACCTTCTGGACCTCGGCGTCAGGGATTCCGGCGTATCCGATTTGATACGTGCCGTGTACCATCTTCTGGGACTGAGAACTTATCTCACCACAGGCGTCAAGGAAACGCGTGCCTGGACCATTCCGGCCGGTGCCAAGGCTCCCCAGGCGGCCGGTGTCATCCATACGGATTTCGAACGAGGATTCATCGCTGCGGAAATCGTTGCCTTTGACGATCTCGTTGCCTGCGGCTCCAAAGTCCACGCCAAAGAACAGGGCAAACTCCGTATCGAAGGCAAGGAATACGTTGTTCAGGACGGGGATGTCATCGAATTCCGCTTTAACGTGTGATCCGCCGGTAAGGATTATTTCTTCCTCTTTTTTCCAGGAATCATAAAAAGTTCTGGACAATCGTTCTTATCTCATATATACACCTTTCCGCCTTCAAGGCAAAGCCCACAAAAGGCAGGATAGCTCAGTGGTAGAGCAGAGGACTCATAAGCCTTTGGTCGCGAGTTCAAATCTCGCTCCTGCTACCATTTCAGAACAAAAAAATCCCTTGGAATGAATTCCATGGGATTTTTTGTTTAGAAGGCATCCGCCGCCTTTGACGAAGAGCCAATTTACTTCGGAGACCTACTTTTGAAAAAACTGTGCGTTTGCTCTGTCGATTGCTTGGTTGCCATAGTCCATGCAGACTTTTTGTAATTTTCCTGCCGGAGGCGGCGTATATATACCCGTGATACGCGATACAGTGAAATCAGGAAGAACGGATGCCGGAATGAACTGTTACGGCAAGAGTGGGGTGAAAAAGTCGTTGCGCCATGCATTGATGGCGACTGCTGTGGTTGTGGCGGCTTCTTGTATGTATTCCCAGGCCGGGGATGCCGCAGGATCTCCCGTTTTGGGGACTCCCGATATGCCTTTGGAACAGAGGATCGATAAAATTCTTGCCCAGTTGACGACTGAGGAGAAGGTGGCTCTCTGTTATGGCCGGAGCTGGATGGAGGCCGGGGAGGTAAAGCGCCTTGGTATCGGCCAGTTGAAAATGGCGGATGGTCCACAAGGGGTGACGCGATTTACGGAGCCTTGTGCATTGCCTGTGGGTATTAGCCTTTCCTGCACGTGGAATCCTGAGGCGGCGCATGAATACGGCAAGGTGATTGCCGAGGAAATGCTAGCTTTGAAACGTCACATGATTCTCGGGCCCGGAGTCAACCTGATGAGGACTCCGCGCTGTGGGCGCAATTTCGAATATTATGGCGAAGATCCCTATTTGAGCGGGACGATGGCTGCAGCCTATATTCAGGGAGTGCAAAGCCTTGATGTGGCCGCCTGTGTGAAGCATTTTGTAGCGAACAATCAGGAAAATCACCGCTGTTTGTCCAGTTCCAATGTTGATGAACGGACTCTGCGCGAACTTTACATGGTGCCATTTGAAATAGCTGTCAAGGAGGGCAAACCATGGTCGCTTATGTCGTCCTACAATCGTTTGAACGGGATTCATGCTGCTGAACATAAGTGGCTTCAGGATGATGTCCTCAAAAAGGAATGGGGGTTTGACGGTTTGGTCGTTTCCGACTGGAACGCTGTGGTTAGTGCGAAAGGTTCCGCACTGGGCGGACTTGATCTGGAAATGGGGTCAGGGCATTTCAGCAAGGATTCTGCGTTGTTGAATCTTGTCAAATCGGGCGAGGTCCCGATGGATGTGTTGGATGACAAAGTTCGTCGTATGCTGCGTCTGATGGCCCGGACGCATGTGCTGGATCCGGAGCTTCAGAAGACCGGGGAAGTCCAAACTCCCGCTCACCAGAAAAAGGTAAGGGAGCTTGCCTCCGAGGGCATGGTACTGTTAAAAAATGACAGGGGAGTGCTGCCTCTGGATGCATCGAAGTTGAAGAAAGTGCTGGTGGTCGGCCCCAATGCCGATAAGGAACATCGTGGTGGCGGCGGTTCCGGCGGCGTCAATTCTCCGTATGAAATTACGCCTTTACAGGGTATACGCCAGGTGTTGGGAGACAGGGTGGAATATGTTGCCGGCCTGACTTTTGACAATAATTCCGTGTTCCCCTCCCGCTACCTCCGCACGGTTGACGGCCAAGAGGGGTTAACAGGAGAATATTACGATAATCCGAATTTGGAGGGGGCTCCCGTTGTCAGGGGGATTTCCAAGGCGATTGATTGTAAATGGGGCAAGGCCATGTTCGGCATTCCTTCCGATCCGAAGATGCCGACCAACCGGCTTTCCGTCCGCTGGACGGGTAAACTGGTTGCTCCCGTGACGGGGCCGATGAAGCTCGGCGTCAATGCCGATGACGGCGTGCGTGTCTGGTTGGACGGCAAGTTGATTATCGACCAGTGGAAACCCGGCATTCACAATCTGTTGGCTGATGTCAGCCTCCAGAAGGGCAGGGAATATGACCTCAAAGTCGAATATAACGATGTCGGAGGGGATGCTTACGCTCAACTGGTCTGGCAGGATCCCCGCCAGAACCCGGATGCCGCTGTTGCCGCCGCCAAGGATGCCGATGCGGTTATTTTCGTCGGCGGCACCCACCATGGTTATGACCGTGAAGGCGGCTGGGGTGAATCCAGTACGGATATTCCCAATTTGGAACTGATTGGCGCCCAGTCCGAATTGATTGAAAAGCTGGCCAAGGAGAATAAAAATATCATCGTTGTTCTCGTCAATGGTTCCGTTGTGAAACTGGATCCCTGGATCGACCATGTTCCGTCTGTCCTGGAGGCTTGGTATGGAGGGCAGGAAGCTGGGAATGCCATTGCGGACATCTTGTTTGGCAAGGTCAACCCGAGCGGTAAATTGACCTGTACCTTTGGGAAAGAGGAGAAGGATTATGCCTGCCATGCCCAGGGAACCTATCCCGGAACTCTCGGTCCCTTGTCCGTCGACCCCCATACCGATTACAAGGAAGGTATCTTCATCGGTTACCGCTGGTTTGACCAGCAGGGGATTGAACCGCGTTTCCCGTTTGGCTATGGCCTCTCTTACACAACGTTTACGATTGCTCCCCCTTCCGTGTCTGCCCGTGAGATCACCGCTGGCGATACTCTCAAGGTGACGACGCAAGTGAGCAATACCGGTTCTCGCGAAGGTGCCGAAGTTGTCCAGCTTTACGTTTCCGATCCCAAGGCGTCTGTGCCGCGTCCCCCCAAGGAACTGAAAGGGTTCCGCAAGGTATTCCTGAAACCGGGAGAAACAAAGACCGTGGAATTCGAGTTAGCCCCCCGAGCGTTTTCTTTCTGGGATACGGAAAAGCATGATTGGAAGGCGGAACCGGGAGAATTTGAAATTCGCCTCGGTAATTCCAGTCGCAACCTTACTCCTCCGGTATCCGTGACGATGAGTCGCTAGATGGCTGTATCAACAAGTTATCTTAATAATCCCGGGTGGCAAGAGGGCTGCACGGGATTGTTGTTGAGGAGCGGGCGAGTCTGGAACAAGTGGCTTTTCCAGATTCAGAGAAGCGAGAATGAAGGCGCATTCTGTAGGGAAAGACATGTCATTGACGGAATGGCGTGGATGGGGCTTGCCCAGCTGGAAAAATGTCAGTAAGTACGGGTTTTACATTTTTTTATGTTGAATACAATTTTATCAGGTCTGGGTACTGCCGGGGTTATCGTTATTGTGATCCTGTTGTTCAATTTCATGATTTTTGTTCATGAACTGGGACACTTTTTTGCTGCGCGATGGAGGGGAATGTATGTGGACCGGTTCCAGATTTGGTTTGGCAAGCCATTGTGGAAGAAGACGATCAATGGCGTGCAATGGGGACTGGGGTGGATCCCTGCCGGCGGATTTGTGTCTCTGCCCCAGATGGCGCCGATGGAGGCGATCGAAGGGGAGGTGGAACTTCCCAAGGATTTGAAGCCGGTAACGGCTCTGGACAAGATTATTGTAGCGGCTGCCGGACCGGTTTCCTCGTTTTTGCTGGCGGTGGCGTTTGCTCTGGTGGTATGGGGATTGGGTAAACCGGGCGTAGAGTTTCCGGTGACGACTGTTGGGTATATTCCTGCCGATTCTCCGGCTGCTGCATCGGGATTGAAGCCGGGTGACAAGATTCTGGAGATTGACGGTAATCCTGTAACGCAGTGGACTGGTAATATGGAGGGGGTACGGGAACGTATTATGCTGGGTGAAGGGACGAAGATCCGTTTCCTTGTCCAGCGTCCCGGCGTGGACAAACCGCTTGAATTCGAGAGTGGGTTCAAAATTCCTGAAACCAGATGGTGGCAGAGAAGCGCAATGCGTCAGATAGGGATCCTGCCTGCCGGTTCCTGTGTGGTCGGTGAAGTCGTGGCGGGAAGTCCGGCGGAGAAGGCCGGTTTGAAGTCGGGAGATGTTCTGATGGCATTGAACGGTGAGAAGTTGTGGAGCCCGGCGGCAGTTGCGTTATCGGCAAAGGCAGGCGTTCCGATGAAGTTGACCGTGCGCCATGCTGACGGCAAGGAGTCTATCGCGGATGTGACCCCTGAAATTCCCGCGAATTGGAAGGGACATTCCGAGGCGCGGGCCATTACGGGAATTCAGTGGAAGTTGGGAGATGAGATCAGGGAGACGACTTTATATCCGACTCCCTGGGAACAGGTCGGACAGAGTTTGAAATGGATGGGGGATACGATGAAGAAGGTTTTTGCCCCCAATAGCGATATAAGTATGGAGCACCTGAGCGGTCCTATCGGTATTGCCGGGTATTTTTACAATATGCTTCAGACGGATGGAGGCTGGAAACTGGCGTTGTGGTTTGCCGTAGTTTTGAATATCAATCTGGCTGTCTTGAATATTCTGCCTCTGCCCGTGGTGGATGGCGGACACGTTGTTCTGGGGACGGCGGAGATTTTACTGAAGCGTCCGGTGAGCGGACGGATCCTGGATTTTGTGCAGACGGGGTTTGTGTTTCTGTTGATGGGTTTTTTCCTGTTCGTATCGTTCAAGGATGTGGGGGATTTCTTCAAGCCGTCTGATGCTGAAAAGGAATTGCCGGCTCCTGTGTTTGCTGCGGTGGCCGGATCTATCTCTTCGGGAACGGCTTCTGTTTCCCAAGATTGATTGTCAGGATTTTTGGGATTGAATCTCAATGAGTTCTCTCGTCTATTCGTTCGCCGTTTATACCGTTCTGTCGCAGTTTACGCCCGGCCCCAATAATTTGATGGCTATGGCGAACGCCTCCCGCCATGGTGTAGAGGGTACCCGTCGATTCACGATTGGGGTTGTGTTGGCCAATGTCGTGTTTCTGTCGGTATGTTGCCTGGCGCAGGAGTATCTGCGCCGTCTGATTCCTGAACTGGGACCGTGGATGAAGTGGGCTTCCTGTGCCTACATGGTTTTCCTCGGGATCATGATTGCCAAGGATGCCGGAAAAGGCGGGAATGGGGAATTGCCTTCCTTTTCCATCAACACGGTGTTCAAAGGGTTTATTTTGCAGACAATCAACCCGAAACTGATTCTTTTTTGCCTGACAGTTGCCGGAGGATATCTTATTCCTATTGCAGACGGTCATCCGTGGATTCTTGTTCTGTTGATTGCGTTTATGGGAGGTTCGGCCTACGTGGCGAATACGATGTGGGCTGTTTTTGGTGCCGGAATCGACCGTTTCCTGTCAAAGTTCAGGAAGGAAATCGATTGGGCGATGGCTATTCTTGTCCTGTTGTGCGCTATTGAGATGGCGACATTTTGATAAAAAAAACCGCAAGGACAAAGATTCCCCTGCGGTTGGAAGTTGTGAATGATGGAGGTCGGTCGTCTTTGGTCCCTCCGATGTTTGTCAGGGGTTTATTCCAGCTTTTTCCAAGGAAGGGCGGCAAGGAGATCGTCATACCCCAGTCCTGTACCTTCCGGGACGGTGATGACGGGAGCAAGACCGCCCAAGGCTTCGATGAAGGCATCTTTTTTGAAGAGGAGATGAGTGCAGAGTCCGCAGAGGGGGATTTCTTCGCTGGGAGTGTCCTGATAGTATTGAGCTGCCGTGTAGGTGGCCCACAGCTGTCCGATGGGATGGTCCATGAACGAGGTGAAGACATGTTTCCCCGAGCCGGGAGACGGCATTTTTTCCCGTGCAGGTTTGATGATGCGGATGGGAGGGGACGTTGTATCCAAATGAGGCTGGTGGTCCAGGTCGGAGCCTTGATCGTAGGCTAGGCGCATGCCTTCCGACATGAGGCGGGACCAGCTTTCGCGGGTGTAGGGGCAAGGATCTTCGACGAAGTCGACCAGCTGCCGCAGGGAAGGGGACATCTCCCTCCAGAATTCATCGGCTTCCCGTTCGTTCAAACTGGAGTTGAAGTCGATTCTCCAACGCCAGTTCGGGGCGATGGATGCCAGAGTGGCAAGTCGTTCCAAGGTAGATTTCGGGCTCGACATCGCTTTGAGCTTACCGGCCCGGAAGCCATTGATACCCATGATGCGGACGGAAGCCGGGCTGACACACGGCGGCAGGGTTGCGTGGCTCTCCGGAATATTCAGTCCGTGCAGGAGGTTGATTCCCTTGTGCCGGGCGTCTGCATCGACATTGGCGCATTTCAAGGCACGCTTGCCGAGAGTAAGAGGGGAGCCTGCTTTGAGTGCTTCCAGTTCTTCATCAAGAGTCGCATCACCGAGTTCGGGCCAGGGATGGATACATCCCACGCCTCCTTCGTCCGTCATGATCAGGGCACCATACCTGTGGAATTCTGCTGCATGGGCATTCAATTGCCCTTCGGCGATCAATGAGTAAATATGGTAAAACACAGTTCTCCAATTACCATATATAAAAGAATTTGTCACGATTAAAAGGAAATCTGATGAGAGAGAATATCTGAATCCGTTCGTTTCTCCGTTAAAAACCCGGTGGGGAATTTTCTGAAAATTATCGCCAAACGTGACGATTTCGTGTAAAACCTCCGTGGCGTTGCACGCGGATGCCCTCCGCCCGCCAAAACCACTACCATATGGACACAATATATTGGATTATCATGATCGCATTGATGCTTCTGGCATCGTTCGATCTTATCAATGGAGTTGCCAACGATGCGGTCAACTTCCTGAATTCGGCTATAGGTTCCAAAGCGGCACCTGTGCGCGTGATTCTGACAGTTGCATCGATCGGCGTTTTGATTGGCGCTGTTCTTTCGAGCGGCATGATGGAAATTGCCCGAAGCGGGATTTTCAATCCCGGCATGTTCACCTTCCATGAGGTCATGTTCCTGTTTCTCGGGGTGATGATTGCCGAGGTGATTTTGCTGGATACCTTTAATACGTTCGGGTTGCCGACTTCGACGACGGTTTCGCTCGTTTTCGGATTGCTGGGATCGTCGGTGGCAACGTCCCTCTTCAAGATTTATTCCGATAGCGGCAAGAATGCTCTTGGGCTTTTAGAATATATCAATACGGACAAGTGCATTGAAATTATCAGCGGTATTCTGCTCTCTGTCGTCATTGCTTTTACCGTGGGCACCATTGTGATGTGGGTATCCCGCCTTGCCTTTTCTTTCCGCTATCAGAAACCGTTCCTCTGGGTCGGTTCCCTGTGGTGTGGTTTGGGAATGACGGCGATTTGTTATTTCGCTCTGTTCAAGGGTATGAAGAGCATGCCGATCATGAATCCGGAGTTCCTGGCGATGCTGGACAAAAACATGGGGATTTCCCTTCTGTTGACTTTCATCGGATGTTCCGCATTCATGGCTATCCTGCAGCATCTCTTCATGGTGAATATTTTGAAACTGACCGTTCTTGCTGGTACTTTTTCCCTGGCACTAGCTTTTGCCGGCAATGACCTTGTGAACTTCATCGGCGTTTTCATGGGAGGGCTTGGCGCGTTTCAGATTGCTATGGACCATGTGGCGGCAGGCGGCAGCCTTGCAGGACTGCATATGGGGCAGCTTGCCGGAGAGGCTCATGCGAATCCAATGATTTTGCTGACAGCCGGAGGCATTATGGTCCTAGCTCTTTGGTTTTCCAAGAAAGCCCGTAGCGTCATTGCTACGGGTGTCGAATTGTCCCGTCAGGGAGATGGAGGCATTGAACGTTTTGGTTCCGTGCCTCCGGCACGCGCAATTGTCCGTTCGGCCATTGCAATGGGAGCGGGAGTGAAGAAGTTGATTCCAGGGCGTATGCTCGTCCGGATAAACCACCGCTGGAATCCGGCCCCTATTCCGCTGGAATCCAAAGACCGGGTGGCATTTGACTTGATCCGGGCAACGGTGAATTTGACGGTGGCCGCCATGCTGATTACTTGGGCGACATCCTACAAACTGCCATTGTCCACAACGTATGTAACCTTCATGGTTGCCATGGGGTCTTCATTGGCTGACAAAGCCTGGGGCCGTGAAAGCGCCGTGTACCGGGTAACGGGGGTTTTGACGGTGATTTCCGGTTGGTTCATGACGGGGCTTGCCGCGTTTACCATGGCCGGCATCATGGCGATCATTCTTCACTACGGGCAGGGATATGCTATTTTCCCCATGCTGGCATTGACAGTGTTTATCTTGGTGAAATCCGCCGTGTTGCACCGCCATCGCGAGAGCAAGTTCTCCCAGGAACGTTTCGATGAAATTACGGAAGACAACATCATCGACGTTTGCAACAAGCAGGTATCCGACAGTGTGAGCACACTGACGAAAATTTATTCCGAAACCCTGGATGCCTTGATCCAGCAGGATCGCAAGGCTCTGAAAGAACTGGCCTCCGATGCGGAGGATCTGGCGACGACCAGCAAGGAACACCACAAGTACGACATCCTTCCGGTACTTTACAAGATGCAGTCCCGCTCGCTGGATACCGGCTATCATTTCGTCCAGGCATTGGATCATTTGAATGAGGCTGTGGCAAGCCTCCAACAGTTTACCGATTTTATTTTCTCCTATGTGGACAACAATCACACGCCGTTGACGGTTGACCAGACGTCTGATTTGAAAGAAGTGCATCAGGAGATGCTGAAACTGCTCAATGACGTGTCGCTGATGCTCAAGACGAGTAACTACTCCAAGTTCGACTTTACCGTGGTTGCCCAGGAGCAGTTGTTGCAATTGATTGCCCGTGCAACCAAGCGACAGATCAAGCGTGCGCAGAGAAACCAGACGAGGACGCGTTCCTCGATTCTGTACCTCAATATGCTTCAGGAGATCCGTTTTATGGCTGTCCAGCTTAGAGCATTGGCCAATGACCAGCGCAATTTTGTGACGGCTTGATTTCAGTTGAGAATCCTGTTTTTCACAAGGGGTGTTCCATACGATAGATGGGACACCTCTTGTTTTTCCCCGGCTCTGGCAGGCTTTTCAGAAGGTAGACGTAAGATTCTCCGGGAAATGTATGACAAATACATTAGCTTTATGAAATTTTTTGAAAGGTTCATTCCGATACTACGTATTTATGGATGAAGAGACGCCCCACGAAAGAGAATGAATTAAAGAGAGAGAATCATTCTTTAACAGTAGGTGTTTTTCATAGGTAGTAGTAGCTGAGTCTCAGTTGTAAGAAATTGCAACTGAGACTCTTTCTATTGTTGAGAATGACTTTTCCTTCGAGCCTGGCGAATTCCCATGTTTCGCCCGGACTGTATGGGTAAAGCAAAAGCCAATCGTCTCTTGCCCTGATGCAATGTTGTAGCAGCCCCCCGTCACTGGAGTTGAGGTGTGGCCGGGCGAAGAAATCGTCAAGTCATACAGGTACGCTTTTTCCGGTAGGATGGAGTGGGTACTTTCTTCTTAGTGAGGAGGATAAGGGATATCATACGGGAAGGTAAAGGATAAGACAGAAAAGGCTTTTCTTTTGGGGTGCTTTGCGATACAGTATTTGCTCCGATATATTATTGGTTATTAACTCCATTATAATCTGCCATGAGCAAAAACGATACACACAACACCTGTCCTGCTGAAAAACAAATGACTGGAGCTGAAGTCCTAGTCGCTTGCCTAGTCCGCGAAGGTGTCGATGTCGTCTTTGCCTATCCGGGAGGTGCCAGTATGCCGATGCACCAGGCTCTCAGCCATGAACCGCGCATTCGTACGATTCTTCCCCGGCATGAACAAGGCGGCAGCTTTGCTGCGGAAGGGTATGGTCGCGTAACCGGCAAGCCCGGTGTGTGCATTTCCACTTCCGGCCCTGGGGCTACGAACATGATTACCGCTATTGCGGACGCCTATCTGGATTCAACTCCTCTGGTTGCCATTACCGCACAGGTGATGACCAGTCTGATTGGGCGCGGCGCTTTCCAGGAAACCGACGTGTTCGGCATGACGGCTCCAATCGTCAAGCATAGCTATTTGGTGACTGATCCGAACGAAATCCCTCGTGTACTCAAGGAAGCTTTTCATATTGCCCAGACGGGACGTCCCGGTCCTGTGGTGATTGATATGCCGAAAGATTGCCAGGAAAAATTGATTACTCCGGATTTCGATCAGCCGATGGATCTTCCTGGCTATCATCCGGTTCCTCCCTGTCCGTCGGAACGTCTCAAAACGATTATTCCCTTATTGCTTGAGGCCAAGCGTCCGGTGATTTATGCCGGCGGTGGTATCATTTCCGCCGATGCCTCCGGCGAGTTGCTCGAATTTGCCGAATTGGCGCAGATTCCGGTTGCAACGACGCTGATGGGCGTGGGGGCTTTTCCGGAAACGCACGATCTTTCACTGCGTTGGCTGGGTATGCACGGTGCCGTGTTTGCCAACAATGCGGTGAATGAAGCCGATGTGGTTATTGCTCTTGGAGCGCGTTTCGATGACCGGGTGACTGGTAGTGTGGCTCAGTTCTGTCCCAATGCTACGATTATTCATATTGATATTGACGCCAGCGAAATCAATAAGAACAAGGTGGTTCAGTACCCGTTCCGGGCCGATGTCAAACAGGCTTTGCAGGTGTTGATCGACGGTTTGAAAGATGCCGGTTGCCAGCGAAAGAGTTCTGGCTTCGACCGTAATCCCGACTGGTTCACGATCATCGACGAATGGAAGAAGCTTTGTCCTTTCACCTATGAAGAGCGTTCCGGGTATATTTCTCCCCAGTACGTGATTGAAGAATTATACAATCAGACGGCCGGTCTGGATCCCATTATCGCTACCGGGGTGGGCCAGCACCAGATGTTTGCGGCGCAGTTCTTCAAGTTTGCCAAGTCTCGGCGGTTGGCAACTTCCGGAGGGCTTGGCTCCATGGGATATGGACTTCCTGCCGCAATGGGAGCCCAGATGGCTTTCCCGGACAAGCTTGTCATCAATATCGATGGTGACGGTTCTATTTTGATGAATATTCAGGAACTGGCGACGATTCATGTGGAGCGCATGCCTGTCAAATGTATTATCCTGAATAACCAGCACCTTGGGATGGTGGTGCAGTGGGAAGATTTGAAGTACGATTCCAACCGTGCCCAGACCTTCCTGGCCGACCCTCATGACCAGTATGATCCTACCCACCACACCGAGGAGGTCATTTATCCCGATTTTCCCACGGTATGTGCCGGATTCGGCATCAAATGCGAACGTGTTGTGGACAAGGCTGAATTACCGGCTGCTATCAAACGCATGGTGGAAACGCCTGGTCCGTACGTACTTGATGTCATGATCCCTCATGATGTCCATGTCTTGCCGATTATTCCGGGAGGCATGTCCTACAAAGATGTCATTCTGGAACGTATCGCCGGAGACGGAACGGGTAAGAAGGCTTCCGATCTCGGTAAGGAAATCCCGACGGCTCTGTAAAGGGCCTCTCAAATAACGGTTTGTAGAATTCAATCAATCCCCTCTTTCTTTTTCCATGGAAAGGGGGGATTTTATTGTTATGACGTTTAGGGAGGGCGTTTTGAGGCGGTCCCCCCCCCTCTTAAAGGGAGGTCGGATAAAACAATGAAAATCCTCTCATGCCGTCGGACTGAGAGGATTCTTTTCTGAAAACGGAACAATCAATTTTTCTTTTTCACAAAATCCGCAGGATAACTGATTTTGTTGATGATTTCATCGTTTTTCAGCCGTATCCAGGTTTTGAATCCTTTTTCTCCTTCGGTCAATTCAATAACTCGGGCGCCGTTTGCCAGATTGTTGTAAACGGTATTGCCTCCAGTGTAACGGCCATATGCCAGCAGGATGCCTTTCCAATCGACAGCATAATCATTGTCATGGTCGTGGCCGACAAATATCCCCAGGATGTCCCTCATTTCTTTCATGGAGGCAAACAGGCCGGAGTTGAGCTGGGGAGCGCAGATTTTTTCCTTACGCGTACCTACCAGGATGGCTGTTTCATCCGAGGCGGCTTGGCTGTATTCCGGTAACGGGATGTGAAAGAATGCCAGCGAGGGCAGAGGAGTACCTCCGTTTTGCTGAGTGTAGCGAGCGCTGTTGTTGCGATACCACTGAATTTGGTCGAATTTGATGTAATCGTAACCTCCTATTCCTTTGAGTTGTGAATTGGAGTGAGAGTCGAAACCGTACAGAACGGCTGTATCTTTTTTATTATCGGAAGATTTAATCGCAGAACGAAATTGGTGACACCGGAGAGGCTATCGACGGTGGAAGTCATGTTGTACGGTACGGATTCGATGATCCTGAACAGTTGCTCCCGTGACAATCCCTGCTCGTTGTCATGGTTGCCAAATGTCACGGCAAAGGGAATCTTGCGCTTGGAGGGCAGATCCAGGATCGTCCGGAATCCTTCTTCCGCCGGCTTTCCGAAGATAACATCCCCCGTGAAGACGACCAAATCGGGTTTTTCCGTATCCAGGACTTCATTGATTCTCTCTATGGCAATACTCGATTTCGGATTGTTGTAAATGTAATGAACATCGGTAAACTGGACAATTTTGAATTTGCCGTCTTCATTGAATTTCAGCGAGGGACTTAATGCTTGGGCAATAGGAAGAATTCCCAGCAGGAGAAGCATCCCCATAAATGCGGATTTTGTTTTCATGATCAATGTTTTTGAAGGACAATGGCTTTTTTACATGTTAATTGATGGTGATGTCGAATTGGTCATACTGTTCCGTTCACCCAGGCATTGTCGGCTAAACTGGCGAGTGCTGGCAAAAGGTGCCGGATTGTGTTGTAAAAAAATCAGAAATAGTCCAATCTTACCCATATAAATTTATGATTGTTCCGATAGGATGTCAAGTCAAATGACAGTGGCATCATTACGTTGCTTACAGATGAGGTGGCAGTGCCTCTTAAATCGATTATCCCAGCATCACGGTAAAATATCGTTGGCAAAAAAGATTAAAGGTCTTCAACCGGAACTTGATCAAACTGTTGCATCTGGAACTTGTCCTCGAAACCTCAATTTTTGATTGATTTTGATTATCAATCAGTTCCAAGAAAATAAATTTTAGAATCCATATTGAATTGAAATTTTGAAATAATATGTTTAATTGTTTGTATCGATTTTTTCTGAAGGCAATCGATTGAACTATTAACCAGTATGATCCAGTCTATGAACTATTATTCTCTTGCGAAGACGCTTATTTGTACGGCCATGGTAACGGGCGGTACCGCTTATGCCGGGACGAATGCAACGATTGTTACCTACCAGTCGCCGCAACCCGTATCCAAGCTATTGGTGCCGGTGACACCCAAGGCAGGGACGAATCCATTCCAGGGTTCGGTAAGCGTAGGCTATGCAACAAAATATACGTCTCGTGGCTTGGCATTCAAGGACTCGGGGAGCGATAACGTTATTCCGGTGGAACTTCTGGGTAAATATCAGATCAACGACAAGTGCGCGGCGATTGCAGGTATCAAATATGTCTGGATGACAGCCAATCGGTTTGATCATGGTCGCGCGAATACGGGAGTGACGGATGAAGGTTCTGCTTTTATTGGAGGCGAGCACAAGTGGAACGATAAACTGACAACGTCCCTCTACTATTCGTTTGTCAATGGAGGGATTCCCGGATCCTTGAATGATTATGGTGCCAGAAAGGATAGTTCCGGCTTCATCTTCAATAGTTCAAAGTTGGAGGAGCATAGTGTCGTTGCCAATATTCATTACGATTTCGACAAGGCGGAGAACGGGTGGTTTGTCAATTCGAACGTGCGGTATACGTTTCGATGGATGTCCGGTTGGTGGTTCGCCAATACATTGGGATACCAGTATGAAATGACCCCGCAGATGTCACTGGTCGTCTCGGGCACGTGGAATGCTACGGCGGGGTATTTTGCCGGAAGTTCATTGAATGCGAATGGTACTCAGGGAATTTCCCTGGATGTGGCGTTGCCGCTTAAAACTACTCAAAACGTGACAGTAAGACCGTTTGTCAGCGCTCTCTGGCTGGGTAACGGCGGTATGGCAGCCAATCACCGTGGTGCAACGGAAAGAAAGCCGTACCACAAGGTGACGCAGGTGTACCGCAATTTTACACCTGTGTTCGGTGTAAACGTCATGTACAGTTTCTAACAGGCATTTCAAGATTCCTGTTCTATTCTACAGCCGTTTCGGAGGAGTTGTTTCCTCCGAAACGTTTTTTTGTCAATGCTGGCGTGCGGTTACGACGATTCCTTTGTTTTTATCGACAAAGGCGAAAATGATTGAACTGGCGAAAGAAAAGAATCCGATTGTCAGAAATGTTTTGTGGAAAGCTTGCAGGATGGAAGACGAACTGGTGTCTACTGCATTGCCATAGCCGTCCATAAGCAGGGAAGCGACGGCGATGCTGATGGCGATGGATAGTTGCATGATCATGGAGAGCAGGGAATTGCCGCTACTGGCGAACTCATCAGGCAAGTCAATGAGGGTGAGGGTATTCATGCAGGTAAACTGGATGGAATTGACCGTGCCGAGGAAGGCAAGCAGGAGGATGAGGATGATTTCCGGCGTAGCAGGAGAAATCCTGTAGAAGCACATGAGAAGGGAACCGATGAGCAATGTATTGGCAACCATGATGTTGCGGTAACCCAGGTGTCGGATCAATGGAGTAGCTATGGTTTTGGCAAGCAGATTGCACATAGCCAGCGGGATGAGCGAAAGTCCGGATTTGAAAGCAGAATATCCCATGCCTACCTGAAAGAAGAGAGGGATCAGATACGGCAGGCAGCTGCCCCCCAGACGACTGGCGAGGTTACCGGCGATTCCAATGGCAAAGTTACGGATGCGGAAAAGAGATGGGCTGAAAAGAGGAGTGTCTTTTCGCATGGAAAAAATCCAGTAGAAGATTTGCAGGAGTCCTCCGGCCGAGCACAGGATAGCCATCCTGGATTTATCGGCAAGTCCACCCTGTCCTTCGAGTCCCATGGAGATAAGTACGGCCGAGGCGGCAAAGACGAGGAAACCGGACCAGTCGAATTTCTGCTTTTTGACGGCAGTCAGGTTCGGCATGATCTTGAGTGTTGCCCAGAGGCCGACCAGTCCTACGGGAATGTTAATCAGGAAGATCCAGTGCCAAGTGGCATATTGGACAAGAACCCCTCCCAGGACGGGTCCGAGCAAGGGACCGAGGAGGCCGGGAATCGTGACAAAATTAAGGACTTTGAGGAACATCCATCGTGGATAGGACCTCAACACGACGAGTCGGCCTACCGGCATCAGGAAGGCCCCTCCGATACCCTGGATGATACGGGAAGATGTCATCATGCCGACTGAAGTGGAGAGCGCGGATAGCAGGGAGCCGAGCATGAAAAACGAGATGGCAAAGAGAAAAACTTTCCGCGAACCGAATTTGTCCGAAATCCATCCCGATGCCGGGATCAGGATGCACACGGTGAGCATGTAGGCAATGACGATATTATGCAGTTTGAGCGGGTCACTGTGGAAACTGCGGGCGATTGACGGAATGGCCGTGTTGAGGATGGTGCCGTCCAGAAGCTGCATGAAAAATGCCGAAGCAACGAGCAGGGGCAGGTAACGCATGGCCTGGGGTGGCATTGGGAACTTGAACATAATTCCGGCGGCAGTATCGGTCTGAATGGAGGAGCGGATCAAGGGTGGTTCGTGTCTGACGAGGCGGAGGAGGAGTGTTTTCGTGTCAGCCTGCGGTTACGGAAGTAAAAAAATCCCCGGCTGTTGTTGCTCATAGGGAACGAAAACAGCCGGGGTGGGTGTGGAGGGAAAGATGCCTCTTAAAGAACCTCGTCCAAAGAGGCAATGATGTCGTCGATGTGTTCCAGACCGATCGACAGGCGCAGCAGTTCGGGGGTGATCCCGCAGTTTTGCAGGGCTTCTTCGGAGAGCTGTGAGTGGGTCGTGCTGGCGGGGTGGGCGATCAGGCTTTTGGCATCGCCAACATTGGCGAGGTGTGAGAAGAGTTTGATGTTGTCGATGATCTGCACGGCTTTCTCGTACCCTTCCTTGGGGCCGAAGACGACCATGCCTCCGAAGCCGTTCCTGAGGTATTTAGTGGCGATATGATATGATGGATCTTCTTCCAGGCCAGGGTAGCGGACCCATGCGACTTTAGGATGCTGCTGGAGGTGGCGTGCGACGGCCAGTGCGTTTTCCGAGTGTTTTCGTATGCGCAGGGGGAGGCTTTCTACTCCTTGCAGAAATTGCCAGGCTGAGTCGGGAGCAAGGGTTGCTCCGAGGTTGCGCAGGAGGACGGTTCTCATTCTCAGAATAAAAGCCAGAGGCTGGAGAACTCCCAGATCATGGGCGAAACGGAGGCCGTGGTATCCGTCGTCCGGCTCGTTGTAGAGAGCGAATTTGGGATCAGTCCAATCGAACTTGCCCGCATCGACGACGATGCCGCCTATGCCTGTTCCATGGCCTCCTATCCATTTGGTGAGCGAGTGGATAACGACATCTGCTCCATAGTCGATGGGACGGAGCAGGGTGGGGGGCGTGAAGGTGGAATCGACGATGAGGGGCAAATGATATTTTTTGGCTATGGCCGAGTAGCGTTCGATGTCCGCCGCATCAAGGGCGGGATTACCGATGACTTCAATGTAAAGTGCCCGTGTTTTCTCATTGATAGCGTCTTCCACGGCATTGAAGTCGTTGACTTTGATGAATTTTGTCGTGATGCCGTAGTTGGGCAGGATGGCATCGAACATGGTGTAGGTGCCGCCGTAGAGGTTGGAAGCGGCAACGAGTTCATCTCCGGCCTTGAGAATGTTCATGATCGTGTACTGGATGGCAGCCGTACCGGAGGCCAGAGAGAGGGCTCCGACGCCACCTTCCAGTGCGGCGATACGTTGTTCCAGTACATCGTTAGTGGGGTTCATCAGGCGGGCGTAGATGTTCCCCAGTTCTTTTAGTGCAAACAGGTTGGCCCCATGTTCGGCACTTTTGAAAACGTAGGAGGAAGTCCGGTATACGGGGACAGCCCGGGATAGGGTATCGCTTTCGACCGGTTGTCCGGCGTGGATGGCAAGTGTTTCTGGCTTGTAGTTCATTACAAATAGTGATAAGGTTAAAAGAACATTCAAAGGAATTTAACCGAGAAGTGCGGTTGTTTCTTCAGGAGTGATGGAGGTGACGGCCAAGTGCTCTGCAGCATTGCGGGAGTCTTCGGCAAGTGGTGTGGAGAGATAGCGCTCCGTAGCGGAAGCTCCGATGGCGACAATGTTTTTACCGGAGTATTCCGGCAATGAGGCCAGTTTCAGGGCCGCAGCAACGGTAGCTCCTGTCGAAATTCCTGCTGGTATCCCTTCGATGGTTGCCAGATTACGGGCTGTCGTAAGGGCTTCGTTGTCCGTGATGGCAAGCACTTCGTCAAGAACGGACAGATCAAGGTTACCGGGAATGAATCCTGCGCCGATCCCTTGGATTTTGTGAGGCCCCGGTGCTCCACCGGATATGACCGGACTGCCGGCAGGTTCAACTGCGATGATGCGAGCGCGTGTATGTTCCTTAAGGAATTTGCCCGTACCGCTGATCGTGCCGCCGGTCCCTACTCCCGCTATGAAAGCGGCTATGTTTCCATTGGTCGCATTCAGGATTTCCGGTCCGGTGGTACGGTAGTGGACCTTAGGGTTTTCAGGATTGTCGAACTGGCTTGGAATGAAGGCGTTACTTCCATATTGCTGCTTGAGTTTGCGGGCGATGGCGATAGAACCTTTCATGCCGAGGGAACCGGGTGTCAGGTAAATTTCGGCTCCCAGATGGAGCAGCAGGGTCCGGCGTTCCAGCGACATGGTTTCCGGCATTGTCAGGATCAGGCGGTAGCCTTTGGCGGCGGCAATGGCAGCCAGGGCGATACCCGTGTTTCCGGAGGTTGGTTCGATGATTGTGCCGCCCTGCTTCAGAAGACCCTGTTCTTCCGCTGATTCGATCATCGCCTTGGCTATTCGGTCCTTTACGCTGAATAGAGGATTGCGGAATTCAGCCTTGAGATAAACGGAGGCCCCGAGGTCTTGCGTCAGGCGGTTAAGCCTGACAAGAGGAGTATTCCCGACTGTGTCGAGAACCGATGGGTAGAGTGTGTTATTTGCCATGACTTAAAGTTGAGTATTTTGATTGATAAACTGGAGAACAGGGCTTTTTTGCCTGAGATCAGAGAGAAAAGCAAGTAAAAATAGAGTAAATCGATTTTTTTTCTTCAGAATATGTAAAAACCAGTGTAAACCGATGGCATGAAGATTCCGCAGAAACTGGATTATGCCGTTCGAGTGATGGTGCAGCTGGCTCGCCGGTACGAACAGCCCGAATTGTCCCAGATAGACGTGTTGGGGGAAAGCGAAGCGATATCGGTTCATTTTCTTGCTCAGATACTGAACGAGTTGCGCAAATGCGGACTGGTGGAGAGCCGGAGGGGTAAGAACGGAGGGTATATTCTTGCCCATACCCCATCGTCGATTTCCCTTCTGGATGTGATTCATGCAATGGACGGAACGCTTCTCGCACATGACACGGCACAATCCGGTGAGTCTTCTCGTTCCGTCAGTGCGGCTTGGGAGAAACTTAATGCCGCCGCTGAACGCGAAGCCGGCAATATTACATTGGAGAATCTTGTCCATGATTCCCGGTTGCCCATGTTCTATATTTGAGTACAATGGCGGCACGCATCATGAAAAGGAAGTTATTATTGTGTTCCGTTCTCGCCGGTTTGTTGGCAGGTTCTCTTGCCGCCCAGGAGCCTCGTACTGACGGAATGACGGAACGTCAGGAGACTCCGGCTGCTGCCGATGCCGGGCTGACGCCTGAGGAAGCAGCCCGGAAGGCCAAGGAGGAACGGTGGGATTTGATGCGCAAGATTTTCGGCTATTTTTTCCTGACCGTTTTGATTGTCTGGATGTTCTGGCCGAAAAAGCGCCATGAGGAGGAACTTGAGGATCTGGAACCGGCCGAGGATGAAACTACCGATGGTAATGATGAAGAATCACGATCCTAAGAGTACGGGAAAATTGAAGGAAGCGTTTCTGCTATTTGACGGAAGGAGCCGTCAGTTTCAGGCAGATGATTTGCGGCGGGCAGTAAATGCGGATGGGAAGGAGGCTGTACCCGATCCCGCGGGTGATGAGGATGGGATGACCGTCGATGTATTGCAGGCCGGAGATCACGTCATTATGTGGAATCTTGCCGATCAGGTCACCCAATGGCCTGCCTCCCGGAAGGCAGATTTGCCCTCCATGCGTATGGCCTGAGACGGTTAGATTGACCCCGTCCGGGATAAGAGGGGCGATATTGTGGGAGTGGGACATGAGGATGTAGGGCATGTCTTTGCGTTCCCGTTTGGGTACTCCGTCCCTGATGACCATGGAGCGTCGCGAAACGATGTCTCCCACTCCTCCAAGCTGGATGACGGCACCGTTTTTTCCGGTGATGGTCGTGGAACCCGGGTTGAAGACGCGGATGCCTGCTTTTTCCAGTTCTTTCTGGATGGCAGGCCATCCGTAATAAGTATCATGATTGCCGAGTACGGCATAGACGGGGGCTTTGCATTGTGCCAGCAGGGGAGCATAAACGGATGGAGCCATAGCGGACGATCTGTTGGAGCCGCTGGGAAAATCGCCGAGAAGGAGGACGGCATCCGGTTGTTGGGCATCGCAGATGGAAACGATCTTCAGAAGGAGGCTCTCGTCGTCGGGTGACAAATGGAGGTCGGAGATCAGGATGAGGCTTATTGATTTGTCCGTTCCCGTCCATTCCGGAATGTTCCATGTGAAGGATTCTTCCCTGATACTTAGCGAAGTAATCCATCCCCACAAGAAGATTGCTGCTATAATTGCCAATGTAATCCAAACTTTGCGAGAATAATTGGGGAGGACAAATACGCGGAACATTGTCAAAGGCGGTAGAGGAGGGAATAAACGGAATAAGATTGCCGGCCAGGTTCTGTAAGCCAGATTCTGTCCACGTCTTTGCAGGCGCTGTGCGACCATTTTTCTCACCGGAAACCGAAGTTTCCGGCGCCCGCCCTTTTCAGGGGGCGAATGCGACTAATACCCGGAGATTCAGCGAGCAGGCTACTCTTCCCCTGTTTGTCTTGCATCGCGCGGGGTTTACCATGCCTCCTCGGTCACCCTTGGAGCGGTGAGCTCTTACCTCGCCTTTTCACCCTTACCCGGGCGAACCCGGGCGGTTTATTTTCTGTGGCACTTTCCGTCCGGAAGGTCTTTGGACCTTCCGTCTCCCGCTTTCACGGGACACGCTGCCTTGTGATGTCCAGACTTTCCTCTATGCCTTCCCGAGAGAAGGTACAGCGGTCGCCCGAACCTGGCCGGCGCAACAGTTGATACCCGCTAGCCGGGACATGGTAAAGCACAAACTGGCTCTTTCGGTGGCGATCATGACGAAACGGCCTTTCCCGGGGCTGGGCGTTTTGAAACGAAGTAATTCCTGATACCGTCGGCGACGGAGCGAGCGTATTCCCGATAGATGGAGGGAAGCCTTTTTCCGGAAAAGTATTGGTAGCCGGCATAGTCGCCCATCACCATGCGACGTGCCGTGATGGAGTTGAGCATGGCATAAGGTTCGGTATAGATGACAGGACCGGGATAGAGGCTGTTTGCCAGGAGATTGCGGCACCAGAGGTAATCGTTGCCGGGGACTTCCTTGACTTTTTTGCTGGGAACGGCATACACGAATGGAGGGAGTTGCAGGCGCCGAACCATTGAGGCGGCTACATGGGCCGAGAGTTCCGCTTCGACGGGATGAACTTTACCCAGAAGTTTGGAAAGCATACCCCGGCGCAATTCAGGGTCGTCCAGTTCCTCGCGGGAGTAGGATCCGTTGAGGAGTAAATGGAGTTTGTCAACTGGCTTGGGGCCGGAACCGGCATCGAAGTGGATGCAGACGGTGAGATCGGGTTTGAACTCGCGGAGTTTGGCGGCGCGGGCATTGATTTCTACCCGGCGGACGAAAAACATGTCTGCTTCCCGTTGCAGGCTGGGAGTTACCTTGGTATTGCGCATTTTAGCAAGCCTTTTGGCAATGATTTCCGGGGTGAGGGTACTGACCGGCGTGGCGGAGTCGCGCAGGAGGAGGACATTCGCTCCCATGCCTTTGAGGTAGCGGGCGAGCAGTTCTGAGACGATGAGCGTGCTTGTGCCTTCGCGGACGGGATATTTGCCTTCGACGAGTGTTTCCCTCTGTTCACGGTAGGCCCACTTGCCGCCAAGATGTCCCGGATCAATGGCGATACGGACACCGTCGAGCGGTTTGCGTGATGTTTTCATTGGGGGGAGTTCCGACGGGGTTCTCCATGTTTTCCCAATGCCGGAGACCGGCGTATTCCATGGAATGAAACCATCGAACAGGGAGATGCCCCCCGATTTGGGGACAAGCCAGGAACGGCAATCCTCCGGATCGCAAAAAACGCGGTTCAGAATACCGATGAGTTCCTGTTTGCTGGCATAGGGATTGCCGAGTGCCATGATTTCTTCCGGTGACGGACCACCGTAGGGGTAGAGGCGCTGGGAACCGTCTGCATCGGCTTGCCGGGCCGGGGCATGAACGGTCAGAAGCAGGACGGTGCACAGGAAGAGCAGACGCTTTTTGAAGCGGAGTGCGGGAGTACCGGGAACCATGCCCGTTATGATGCCCTAAACTTTGCGGGCGTCAAGGGCTCCCTGATCCACCGTGATATGGAGAAGTTCACCGCAGGAAACGGCGGCGGGATTTCTTACAAGATTACCGGATTCCGTTCGGACAAGGGCATATCCTCGGCGGAGGGTTTTCTCGGGGCTGGTTGCACGGATACGGGATTCCTGAAGGTCGATGGTAGCCTTGAGGGCTTGTAGTTTGTTGCGGACAGCTGTTTCGAGCTTTTGCCGCAGGACATCGAGTTGTTCTTTACGGTGTTCGTTCAGAATTTTGGGATGGCGGGATTTGATCTTAACTTCCAGGGCATCCAGCAGGTGGCTTTGCCGTGTCAGGCGGTTTCCGACGGATTCCCCTAGTTCATATTCGAGGGAGTCCAGTTCCTGGGCAAAGGGGGCGATCAAATCGGAGGGATGCGTCAATCGGCTGCGCTCATAGAATTCCAGATTAAGTCTGGCTCGGGAGAGCGTATGCGAAACCCTGGCCATCAGGGAACGCCGGGCCGTTTCGAGTTTCTGGAGAAGGGCTGGGCCGTCCGGTGTTGCGAGGACGGCAGCTGCCGTGGGGGTGGGGGCACGCAGGTCTGAGGCGAAGTCGGCAATGGTGAAGTCGATTTCATGCCCTACTCCGCTAATGACAGGGAGAGGACAGGCGACGATGGCTCGCGCGACGATTTCTTCGTTGAAGTTCCAGAGATCTTCAATGGAACCGCCGCCCCGGGCGACAATCAGGGTATCGATGGCGGGCAGTCCGTTGGAGGGAGCGTTGCCCCAGGCGCGGATAGCCGAGGCGATATGGACTTCCGCTCCTTCTCCCTGGACGGGGACCGGAATCAAATAGACGCGCACCCATGGGGCTCTCTCTTCAAAAATATGCCTCATGTCTTGCAGAGCGGCTCCTGTGGCGGAGGTGACCAGTCCGACAGCTTTCGGGAATGCGGGAATAGGTTTCTTGAGTTCGGGGGCGAAGAGGCCTTCGGCTTCCAGTTTCTGCTTCAATTCCATGAAGCGCATCTGGAGTTCCCCGATGCCGGATTCTTCCACCTTCGTCAGGTTCAACTGCACCTGTCCCCGTTTTTCATAGACTGAGGCTTCGCCAAAGACGCGCACCTTGAGCCCGTCGCGGAATTGGACTCGGCATGACGTAGCGCGGAAGCGGAAGAAGACACAGGAGATCTGCGCTCCAGCATCCTTCAGTGTAAAGTAGATGTGGCCGCTGGAGGGTATGCTGAGGTTGCTGATTTCGCCCTCGACCCATTGGGTGCCGACAGAAATGCGCACCGCATTGCCGATGCGGTCCATGAGCTGGGTGACCGATAGGGCGTTCCTGGCGGGATCGGGGGAGACGGAGCCCGGCTGTTGCAGGGAGAAAGCCATGGAGGGGGAATTAAATGTCGTGCTGGGTGAGCTTCAGGGCTTCGTAAGCGATTTGCTTGCACTTGGCCAGATCAAGCTTGCCCGTGGGCAGAATCGGGATTTCGTTGACGGGAATGATCTCCTTCGGACACCATATCGCCGGATTGCCTTGATCCAGAAGGGCATACCGTAACGACATGATTTGCTGGGGAATATACTCGCGAATGGTCGTGGAAAGCATGGCGATGGCCTCGCCTCTTTGCTGATCGGGGATGGAGACGACGGCTAGATGGCGTTCTTCATCTCCCGGATCCATATGGAAGGCTTGCATGAGGGCGGCTTCCACGGCTTCGTGGGAAACCATTTCTCCGGCGATTTTCGAGAACCGAGCGAGTCTGCCTTCAATACGCAGGAACCCCTGCATGTCGCAGGAGCCGATATCTCCCGTACGGAACCATCCGTCCTGGAATATCTGGCGGTTGAGTTTCTCTTTGCCGAGGTAACCGCCAAAAATGTTGACCCCTTTCAGCCAGATCATCCCCTTGTAGTTCATGGGGAGGCGTTTGTCGCTGTATGGATCGGTGATGCGGACGGCAATTCCAGGCAGACATTCTCCGACGGAGTTTTTCTTGAATCCGGGGATGACGTGGGGAGAACCGGGAACGGGTTTCGGATTCTCGAAATTGACCGCACAGACGGGAGACGCCTCAGAAAGGCCATAGCCTTCCAGCGGAGTTACGGCAAATTTATCAGTGAAGGACTTGGCGAGATCCGCCGGAAGTTTTTCTGCTCCTACAATGAGGTACTGTACTCCGCTGAACGTGTCGGCTGGGCAACGACGCATGAATCCGCGCAGGAATGTGGGCGTTGAGACGACCAGGCCGGTATTATACAGCTTGATCAATTCTCCTAGACGCTTGGCTTCCACCGGGGAGGGGTAGGTGACGTAGTCGTGTCCGGCTATTAAAGGAAAGAAGAGACCGATGGTAATACCGAAGCCGTGGAAGACGGGCAGGGAACTCAGGAAACGGCTTTTGGGTTTCAGGACAATTCGAGAGGCGCACTGGGCAATGTTGCCCATGATGTTGCGGTGGGAGAGAGGAACTCCCTTCGGTTCGCTGGATGAGCCGGAGGTAAAGAGGAGGATGGCCTCGTCTTCCGCTGAAAAGTCGTCGAGCTTCAACCATTTGATCAGCATGTGGGCCGGTGTGATGCGGGAGATGATGACCCAGCGGGCTACACTCTTGGAGATTCCCTGCAGTTCACGTTCAATGAAAATCAGGTCTCTCTGGGGCGGCCAGGGGAAAGCCTGGAGTTTGCGCATGAAGGTATCCGCCGTAATAAACCGTTCGATGCCCGATTGGACGACGGCACTTTTGAACGCGCTTTCCGAGTTGGCGTAGTTGATGTTGACGGGCACTTTGCCGGCGAAGATGCAGGCCAGGTTGGCGATGGTGGCACCCTTGCCAGGCGGAAGAATGATACCGATGCGGCGGTCGGAGGTAATTTGGGTCAGCCTTTTGGAAAAGGCGATGGAGGCGCCGAGGAGCTTGCCGAATGTGAGGGTGGAGTCGTCGATGCCGTCGATAATGCGGGCATCCATGTGCTGCTTCATTCCCGTAAGGACGGCAGCGGCCAGGGAGCCTTGCAATTGAGGAAGGGTGGCGAACTGATCGGCGGAGGCTTCCATCCAGGCTTCGGCTGTTCGTGTAGCGATATCGGGTCCTTCCTCCAGCTTGGGGAGAATGGATATGTAGGTAGTCCCTTCAGATTCCGTAGGTACTTCAGCTTTCAGAATGGAGGATCCGTAATAGGCGACAAATACCGGAGTGGGAGGGATGTTGAAGTCTCCCAGGGCTTCTAGAATGTAGTCGGGGATATGGCAGAGGGAACCTTTGATTGAAGAGACAACGCCGGGAAGATAAATAATGGTTTTGTGGTCGGCGAGTTTTTCCTGGAGAAAATCCCGCAGTTTTTTTAGGTCGCTCATATCCACCCGGAAAGAAATGCCGGCGGAGGACTTTGCGTTCAGATAGTGTTCGACGGGAGAGTCCAGGGGGCATGTCTCTTCCATCAGGTAAAAGGCGTTGGCGGTTCCGACTTGTTTTTCAAGGGCGAGCAGAGCCTTGAGCGAAATTTTGTTGAGGATCAGGAAGTCTCCCTGTCCTGTCAGATTGTGTTGTCCTGTCAATGGCATGATGCAGATGTGGGGGAAAGTCGGTCTCGGGTCATTGTAACTGCATCCTGTGACAATTCAAGATGGAATGCCGGCGCATCCCGAATGACGGGGATGAAAAAAGACGGAGAATCGTGCTTGCCAAGGTCGTCCTCTCATGGCTTGATGCGGTAAGCCTGTTTCTGCATTAGCATTTATGATGACGAATCCATTCCGGAAGTTTGCCTTCAAACTCACATTTTATTCCTTATTTCTCCTTTATATAGTAGGGGATCTTTATGTATGGGACGGGTATCTTTCCGGGAGATTCCGGGCGCATTTCAAGCCGATGGACAACCCGTTCAACGATAATTCGGATGCGATCGCTCTCGTTTACGGGGAACCTATTACCAGAAACCAGCTTGAACGCCGCAAGGCGGAAATCGCCTACACGCGCGGATGGCGCCGGGGGTGGGATCCCACTTCGTCAGAAGTGTTGACTCCCCAGCAGCAGGAGACTTTGCGCATTCAGGCTATGTACGACTTGGTTGAAGCTGCCCTGCTGCGTTTGAAAACGCGTACCAATGACATGAGGCTGCCCGATCAGGGAGAATTGTCCGGCCGGTATTTTAAGGAGCTCCGAGCGCGTTTCCCAGAAGGGGAACAGGCGTTTCTTGAGGCGCTTCATGTGCAGGAACTAACTGATAAGGAGTTGGCTGACAAGATTACAGCTCGCTTGAAACAGCAGGCGATGCTAGTTCGGAGCATTGATGAGTCGGTGCCCGTGTCCGATACGGATCTCAAGGTTTATTATGATCGCGTCCGGGAAAAAATCAAGGTTCCCCGCCACCGTACGCTCAAACACATTTTCAAGGCGGGTCTGCACCATGATTCCAGTGAGGTCAAGAAGAAGATGGAGGCTGTGGCTGCCGAATTGCAAAGCGGAGTTTCATTTTCCGATCTGGCGGCAAGGCACAGTGAGGACACTGCCACCGCCAGGAAGGGCGGGGAACTGGGCGTGGTGACGGCAGACAGGAAGGATTTGCTGAAGGGTGTAGATTTATTTGCCCTCCCCGACGGCGAGCCAGTGCTGGTGGAAAGTCCTTTGGGCTGGCACATTTTCCAGGCCGGACCTGTTGTCGAGGAGAGAATCCCTTCTTTTGAAGAGGCAAAACCGACATTGAAGAGTGCGCTGGAGAGTGTTCGGCGTGATCGTGCGGCAAGTCTTTATGCCGATGAACTTCGGCGGGAGGCTCATGCCAAAAAGAGGATTATTGTTTCGGACGCAAAGTAGGTTTTTCCCTTTTTGACGGTTCCATGCAAACGCCCCCGGAGGAGACTTGTCCGCCGGGGGCGCGTTGTTGCGAATACGGGAACCGTACTCAAGTAGTTTGGGTGGGAGGCTCTTCGTTGGTTTCCGCTTGACGGAAAACAGGATTGGGTGGAGGCAGTGTCGCCAGGAGGTGGAGCAGGCTGTCCCTGTCCGTCCGGCGTTTTTTCTCGTTGTGTTCTTCCTCCTCCTGTTGAATGGCTGCAAGTTTGGTGTCTTCCACGAGGGCTTTGAATTTGTCCGCCTGGGAGTATTCTCCTGTTTCATTACGGAAGATGTCGGCGAGCCAGAGCCGTTTTTCCCTGATACTCAGAAGGTCGTTGTCCATGCTGTGCGACGGGGCGTTTTATCGATTGTTGTTGTCGTTGTTGTTTCGGAGCAGCCGGATGCAGATGGTATTGCCATTCTTCGTTGTGCGATAAACGTAGGGGCGTTCGTCTCCGAATTTACGGACGTATCCCTGGCCGATCAGATCCCTGAGGATATTCGTGACCGTATTGGGATGGAGCCCCGTATGCTCGACAATGGTGCTATGCCGGTGATGACCGGATACGATGGACAAGATCACCTGGGCGCTGCTGAGCCTGAAGTTTGCCAACCGGACATTGGAGGCAAAGTTCTGGATGCATTCGATGGCTTTCATATCGGTGTTTTTATTTGTGCCTCGGCATGAGGCCGTATTGTGGATAACTGCTTGTTCCGCGATGGGTGAAGATTGTTTATTCTCACCTTGTTCCCGTGTTATTCACAAGTTGTCCACAGTACTTGAATATATTGTTTATTGTTGTTGGTTAGTGTATTATATTATGTTTTGATAGGAGTTGTTGCAATTATTCACATATCCGGCGCGGGTTATTCACACGGTTTCCGAGAATCCGCTTGAGCGGATGGGTATCGTTGGAATGTGACTGGACGGCATTGGTCGTGGCGGCCAGAGGCAGGATGACCTTGTGGAATTCCTGAGCAAGGCTTTGTCTGAGACTCTGGCTGGTAGTCAGAGGGACGGCGAGTTTTTCCGCCAGGTGGGTAACCAACGCTTCCGTGAAGAGCGGATCGAATAATTCTCCGTCTTCCAGATCGGCGATGTAGGAGATTCGGAGGCTGGAGGCACGCGCCAGGATCCGTCTTCCCTGGAGAGTCCAATCGTTGCAATCGACATCAAGTACGCGCAGGCAGTCTGATGGCAGATTGAACCGTGCCGCATAAGGCGAGTTGGTATCCATATCTGCTTCTGGGTACAGGGTGGTGCTGCGGGTGGCGAATGTCCACCTGGCGAGTGTCAGAGTTTCCCTTCGTGCCGGATGATAGTGGAGGTGGCAATAGCGTGCTGCCGACGATTGGTTGGGATTCAGCGATATCAAGGGTGCTTCGCCAATCCGGCTTAAGGCGGCGTTGCAAATGCCGAGTACGCTGTAGGGCGATTCTTCGTATTTCATAATGTTCTGTTGATCTCTTCCTTGACCGGAGACGGTGGGGGAACATTGACTTGGAACCCTCCGCGTTCCGGAATTCAGTCACTTTTACGGGAAAAAACAGAATTTGGCTTCTTGTATTCGAAGTGGGGAATACCTGCCTCCGAGGTGTTGTCTGCGGCACGTATTGCGCTGGTCTCAAATATGATGTGAAATTTGGAAAATATGGTTATTTGTTCAACGCATGAGCGAGAAATTGCCAAAACAGAAGATAAGATCCCGGAAGCAATCCCGCTTGATCCGGGAGAATGTACGTGTCGGAGAGACCTACCGTGCAACGGTGCTTTCTGGAGGTTGCCTGGAAGTAAAAGCCGGAAAAACGTCCGGGATTTGCTATGGGGTGGTCGTTGGGAAGACGAGTATTGTTTTCCGGGCCGTATCGCCCGTGCTGCAAATGGAGTGGTTGGGGAAGTCCGTTGGCAGACAGGAAGTTGTCATGATGGATAATCCTTATCTGGTATGAACGAAGAGTATTTCCAACCTCGCCCGGAAGACTGGGCGGATGCCCGGGAGATGACCAGGCGTTACTATGCATGGGCAGGCCGTTCTGCGGAGAAGGATTTCTTGCTTCACTTGGAGCGAGGAGTTCTGGTGAATGAGAGCGGACTTGTCCTGATGGCTCGTCCCGTGTTTTCCCGGGACTTCCGTGCTCATATCATCAACCCCGAATACAGTTATGATGAAAAAGGATGCGATGCCTGGTTCATCCACTTCATGGCGGGGAATCCTCTTCTGGTCCCCCGGTTTGTGCCGGATTACGCAAGGTTTCCTCTGGCCGGATTCATCCGGGGCGGGCGATTGCGGAACCGTCCTGCATTTTATCCGGTGGAACGGACTCTGAGGCTTGCCTGCCAAGGAAGAAGCATCTGCCATGACAACAACGATTCCAACCAATAATAACAAAAGAAAGAACAACACGATATGGGATTCATGAAAACACCATCCATACCTGTAGCCCCGACTCCTGCCCCCCCCGTGCAGAAGGAAGAGGTGCTGCAGGATACCGCCGGGGATTACAACGCGAGAGTCAGAAGGCGGAAAACGCTTCTCTCTACCGTGATGCATGACCGGGGAGAAGCCGAGGCCAGCCTTCGGGAGCTTTCTTCTCCCGGAGAATTGAGGAAAACACTCGGGTGACGATTTTTCGTCGCTCTATCGACAACTACGATTATGGTTCAATCCAATCAATTGGAATCCACCTTGGCTGCCTTCTCTTCTCTGAAGACAGCCCGCGCTCCCTGGGAGCCTTGGTGGGATGCCCTGCGGGAGTATGTCCTGCCCCGCAGGGTCTCGGAGGAGGAAGAATCTTCCCTTCCCGGCGGCACTGCCGGAGAACACCTCTACGACACGACAGCTGTGGAGGCATGCCAGAAGCTGGCTAGCGGGCATATGAGTTACATTACCCCGAGTCATGAAGTCTGGTTCAAATGGGCCGCTCCCGACGGTATTGGCGGGGATGAGGCGGAAAGCTGGTACAACGAATGTTCGGAAATTGCAATCAAGGAATTATCGGTTTCCAATTTTTATACGGAAATCCACGAATGTTTTCTTGACCGCGTCGCTTTCGGTACGGGGAGTTTGTACTCCGGTGTGAGTTCTACGGGGGCTTTGATGTTCACCCACATTCCCTGCGGCAGATTTTGCTGTGCAGAAAATGAAGAAGGAAAGGTGGATACGTACTTCCGCGAGTTTTCGTTGAGCGCCTACCAGGCGGAACAGATGTTCGGACGGAGGAACCTCGGCCCCAAAGCCCGCAAAATCATTGAAGAAGGCAATGACCTCCATACCGCCGTTTTGCGCTTCCTGCATGCCGTCCGTCCCAGAGTGTCCAGAAACAGGAAACGGGAGGATGCCCTCAATATGCCGTACGAAAGCCTTTATATTTCCCTTGATGACCGTACGCTGACGGAAGAGGGAGGATATCGGGAGTTTCCATACCTGGTAAGCCGGTTCTTGAAATGGGGGGATACCCCTTATGGACTGGCTCCGGGGAGGCTTGTTTTTCCGGAAATTCGGCAAGCTCAATTTCTCAACAGGATACTTGATACACTCGGTGAAGTGGCCGCCTTCCCCCGCATTCTGGAACTTGCCAACCAAATCGGCGAGGTCGACATGCGTGCCGGAGGCCGCACGGTCATTACTCCCGAAGCCGCTTCATTGCATCTGCCGAAGGAGTGGGCTACTCAGGGAAGATATGACATCGGCATGGATCGCCTGGACAAGAAACAGGATGCCATCCGTAGAGCTTTCTACCTTCCTATGCTGGAGTTGTGGGGTAGCCGGGCCGGATCAATGACAGCGACGGAGGTGATGGCCCGGGAAAACGAACGAGTTCTGATGTTTTCTCCGTCTTTTACATTGTTTGTCAGCGACCTGTACCCGATCATGTGTCGCATTTTCGCACTTCTTTTCCGGCAGGGAAAATTTCCCCGGCCACCCGAGGCTGTGATGAAGAAGGGAGCAGACGGACTTCTGGGTATCGGCGAACCGCGTGTCGTGTACCAGTCCCGGATTGCCCTGGTGTTGCGCCGTATCCAGAGCGAAGGAATCGACAGGAGCCTTCATCGCCTGGGAATGATGAGCTCCTATTCTCCCGGTTTGCTGGACCATGTGGACTGGGATGCCTGTTTCCGTATGGCGTGCCGGTTTGACGGGGCGCCGGAGAAAATGCTGAAGAGTATGAAAGAGGTGCGGAAAATTCGCCGGGAACGAGAAGAAGAATCGCGCCAGACAGTGGCCGGACAAAACGGCGAATCTACCCAGATGCAGCAGGATGAAAGCGGGAATAGTGAAGCACTGGCCTCTCTCCTGGCCGAATTGACCGGACAGAGCGCATCTCCGTCCGTGTCTTCAATACCGGAAGGAGGCATGATGCCATGAATGAATATCCTGTACCGTATCGTACGGAGGGAAACGGAAAGGAAGGGATTCTGGAAGAATGCCTGTTCTTGCAAAAAAGCCGCCGCCGGCAGCTTTTACGTGTGATGGGTTCCGAAGAAGGAGGGGAAGTCCTGAAGGAACTGGAAAGACATTTCGAGGTTCATTTGCCCGTCTTTCAAGGGCAATCCGGCTCATTCGATCCTCTGGATGCCATGCGGCGTGATGCGTACCGGGAGGTCTTCCTCTATGTACGGCATCAATTGAATCTTGCCCGGAGGGAGAGGGAAAGCGTTCCTGAACCTTTGGAGGAAGAAATGGAAACGGAGGCCGGATTCCGGACTCCTGAACAATAAGCAACAATAATAATAATCAAATCATATGGAACAACAAAACCAAGATAAGGAACAACTCAGGAAAACCCTCCTGCAAGATGCCGCTGCAGCTCCCGAAGCTGAACAGCAGCCCGGGCTCGCATCTGCCGGAGAGGAAACGAATAACATGCCGGATTCTCCCGCCAGGGAGACCTCTGCGGATGTATCACCGGAAAATTCTTCGGATATTCCGTTCCCGGTCGTAGACGGCATTGTTACTCCGGACGGAAATTTCGTACCGGAATGGTATAAGAAATTCGAGGAGCTCAAGGATGTCGAGAAATCGCTGACTAAATTCCGTTCCCCGGCAGCTTTGGCTAAAAGCTATGCAGCCATGGAGAAGATGCGGAATTATCCCGGACATGATCAAAAAGACAGGATGGTGACCTTTCGCCGTATGGTGGGGTTGCCCGATACGTGCGAGGAATTTTCCTTGGAGTGTCCGGAAGGTATCTCTCCGGAGGAATGGAACACAGAGATGGCCCGTGACATGGCCGGCATTGCCTACGAGTACGGCGTGCCTCCACAGGCTATGGCTGCCCTTAGCCAGAGATATGCCGTGGAATACCAGAAGGCTGCTGCCGATGCTCAGGCCCGGCTGGAAGAACAGATGAACATTGCGGAACAATCTCTCCAGCAGGAGTGGGGGGGGGCCTATGAACGCAATATGAGGCAGGCGGCCACGATGGTGAAGAGACTGTCGGAACGCGCAGGCATTGATGCTTCCGAATTGATGGAGAATCCTTCTTTCGGCGGCAATCCCGAGTTCATCCGCCTGATGAGGGAGGTTGCTCTCATGGTTGGAGAATCTCCCTTGAAGGGAGAAAGTACTCCGACACCGGATTCCTCCAATGAGGCCAGGCGTATTGAGTCGGATCCCGCGCATCCACTTCACGATGCCTACATGAACGTCAACCACCCCAATCACAAGTTTGCTAACGAAACCTATGATCGCATGATCTTTGGCAGGAGGTAAGTTATTAAGGAAAAATAAAACACCACAGTTGAATTTTAGAATTTAACTGTGGTGTTTGTTTTTCATTGGAAGGTTTATTTATGCTTTTTATGTCGCTTGACGAAAAGTTTGGCGGCAGCCATGTAAGCTTGGGAAGCGATACCGGCAGGGTCGTGTTCAAAGATGGTTCTGCCAAAGCTCGGGGCTTCGCCGAGGCGGATGGAACGAGGGATGACAGTGGAGTAGAGGGTGTCGGGCAGGTACTGCTGGACTTGCTCGACGACTTGTCTGGAAAGGTTGGTGCGACCATCGTACATGGTCATCAGCACTCCTTCATGCCGTAGGGTCGGATTGACGCCGGAAAGGCATATTTGTGAGATGACATGCAGGATTTTGGCAAGTCCTTCCAAGCCGAACCACTCGCATTGAAGGGGGGTTAGGACTTCATCGCAGGCGGCGAGGGATGAGGTCATCAGGACGCCGAGGGAAGGAGGTGTGTCGAGAATGCAGAAGTCGTAATTGTCTGCATCACGGAGAGGTTGGAGAGTTTCCCTGAGGCGGACGAGGTGGTTGCCCGACTGGGCAAGTTCGATTTCCACTCCTGCCAGATCCATGTTGGCCGGGATGAGTGACAAGTTTTTACGTCCGGTTTCGAGGATACATTCTTCAATGGACTGGGAACCGATCAGGGCCGGGTAAAGGCTGGTGCCTTCGGGGGCATCTATACCGAGTCCGCTGGTAGCGTTGGCCTGCGGGTCAAGATCGATAAGCAGGATCTTCTTTTTCAACTGGGCAAGGGCTGCGGCCAGATTGATGGCTGTCGTTGTTTTTCCGACCCCGCCTTTCTGGTTGGCAATGGCGATGACGTTCATAGTGGTGTGATGGGGAGGGTGGAGAGACTGAGCGCCGGACGGTTGTTGGGGGCAACAGAACCATCCGGCGCTCGGGATGTGGATAACTGGACTGGCCGGATGTTTTAACGGTCGTCTCCGTAGCCGTAGTGTTCGGCGACGTAATCGACGTCTTTGTCTCCGCGCCCTGAACAATTGATCAGGATGGCTCCGGACTTCATGGTTTTGGCGAGTTTCATACCGTAGGCAACGGCATGTGAACTTTCCAAGGCCGGGATGATCCCTTCATAGCGGGAGAGTTTGAAGAAGGCGTCGATGGCTTCGTCATCCGTGACTGTATCATAGGTGACACGACCGATGTCGTGCAGGTAGGCATGTTCTGGGCCGACGGACGGATAGTCCAGGCCGCTGGCGACGGAATGGACGGGGGCCGGATTTCCTTCTTCGTCCTGAAGCATGATGCTTTCGAATCCGTGCAGGATGCCTTTTTTCCCGTAGGTGATTGATGCGGAGTGGTCACCGAGTTTCGGGCCTTTGCCGAGAGGTTCGACACCGTAGATGTCGACGGGATCACCAAGGAAGGCGGTGAAGAAGCCCATGGAATTGCTGCCGCCGCCGACACAGGCGCAGATGGCGTCCGGAAGGAGTCCGGTCATTTCCAGGAATTGTTCACGTGCTTCAACGCCGACGCACATCTGGAAATCTCGGACCATGAGAGGGAAAGGATGAGGGCCTACGACGGAGCCGATGCAGTAGATGGAATCCTTGTAGCTTTCAAGGTAGGAACGAAAGGCGGAGTCCACTGCTTCCTTAAGTGTCGCATTGCCTTCCGTGACGGGGATGACTTTGGCACCGAGGATTTTCATACGGGTGACGTTGGGCGCTTGTTTGGCGATGTCGACGGCTCCCATGTGTACTTCACATTCCAATCCGAAGAAGGCGGCAGCTGTTGCCAGGGCAACGCCGTGTTGCCCGGCTCCCGTTTCGGCAATAAGTTTCTTTTTTCCCATGTATTTGGCCAGAAGTCCTTCTCCCATGCAGTGGTTAAGCTTGTGAGCGCCCGTGTGGTTGAGGTCCTCGCGCTTGAGGTAGAGCTGGCACGTACCCAGCAGGCGGGAGAGGCGTTCGCAATGGTAGACCGGCGTAGGACGTCCCTGGAACTGGCGCCGGATGCGGCGCAGTTCGTTGATGAATTGGGCGGAATGGCAGATGGCTTGGTAGGCCTCCGCAATTTCCTGAAAGGCGGGAAGGAGTTCCGGTGGGAGGTACATGCCTCCGTATTCGCCAAAATAGCCGTTTTCGTCAGGGAAGTTGCGCAGGTAGGTATTGAGATTGATGTCCATGTCGTATGTTATTGAAAATGGTGCGGAAGTCGGGAAAGAAACTCGGGGACGGGATGACAGAGCATTCCGCGTCAATGATGAATCGGAACGGGAACCCCATCTTCAAAAAAGGGAGACTGAAACAGTCTCCCTTGATGAAGGTTTGGGATGATGCATTTATTCCTCTTCTTCTCTTTCCTGAGAGGAAGAAGAAACGGATTTGCGTATATCCTGCAATGCAGCGATGAAGTCATCCAGAATTTCGGCGGGAACCATAATGCGGTCCCGGTTGGAACTGACCTTTTCAGTAATGCGGATTACCTGTCCTCTGGAATTCTGCTTGAGATCCAAAAAGAAAGTTTTGCGATCGGCTATGATTTTTTCAGTACAAATAATATCGTCCTCCACGGTCGTTTAACGAGCCTCCGGTTTGGTTAGGATTTCTGTATAAACCCGAAGCCCCCGCCGGGTCAAATCAATTTTCCTGCAGGCTGTGTCACGGTTTCGACGTGATGAAAACCTTTTGGACGGGATGACGGAGAAGGGGGGCCTTCTTACCGTGGCGTCATGTCTGACCTGACACAACAACAAAAGGAAAAAGTGCGGGAATACCGTGAACAGGCAGAACGGAAGTTGGCAGACCGCGGGATGAAACCCGTGTGGGCCAGGATTCTGTCCTACCTGATAGCGGCTTTGCTTGCCGGGGCCATAGGCTGGCTGTCCGGCTGCAGCGGATCGTTGACGTGGGATTTCCCAAGCGACGATGGATTGCCGTACGATGGAAAAACAAGACAACAACCGGTTGCGGAGGAGGCTTGAGAAGGTATGTGCGAATACTTGAAAAGTCTTTCCACCGGACAGCTGGCCAAAATGGGCGTCGGTGCCGTGTTTGCCGTCGCGTTCGGGGTCGTGTACCACGATTACCGGACATTGGCGGAGAAACATGCCGAGGTCTTGCGCGAAGCTTCTGTTTCCATTTCGGAGATGGCGCTGAGTATCAGGGATTTGGCCAATCGGGTCGATAAACTCGAAGGAAGGAGGGATTATTAGTGTAATTTGATGTAAAATTGTATGACAAAAAGCTAATCAAAAAAATGAACACAGGAATGTTTCCTGTTGTCTTACCCACATAAGCAACATGGTTTCCAAATGAAGGAGAGAGCATTTGGGGACCCTCACTAGAGAAAGTGTTGGTTTCATAGGTAGTAGTAAACGGATAACGCCTGTATGCTTGATGGCATGCGGGCGTTTATTCTTGTGGTCGTTGATGGAGTCAAAAACACGTCCTGTTTTTAACATGACTTCCAGAGAACTGGAATGATTCCAGGGAAAGTGCTAGCTTGCGCTCATGAGCAGTGACCGCAGGTCCATTTCGATTCGTGGAGCCCGAGAGCATAATTTAAAGAATGTTGATGTAGATATTCCTCTGGGGGCGTTAACTGTGGTAACGGGGCCGTCGGGATCCGGAAAAACGAGTCTGGCGATGCATACTTTGTATGCCGAGGGGCAACGGCGTTATATGGAAACGTTTTCCCCCTATGTCCGGCAGTTCATGGACAGGATGAAGAAGCCCGATGTGGACTCCGTTGGCAATATCCTCCCGGCAATTGCCTTGCAGCAGCGCAATTCAATCCGCACGTCGCGCTCGACTGTGGGTACGATGACGGGACTGCATGAGTACTGGAAGTTCATTTTTTCCCGCCTGGCCGTAGGGCATGACCCGGAGACGGGGAGGGAGGTTCATCCGATGACGCCGGCCGAGATTTGTGACAAGGCTTTTGCCTCATGGCCGGAGGGGTGCAATCTTCTTGTGGCTTTTTGCGTTCGCAGGCCGGAAGGCATGGATGACGAAGCCATGCGCCGCGATTTGTCCGCGCAGGGATATGTGCGGGTTCTGGCAGCCGGAAAGCCGGAACGCTTGGAGGAGGATTCTCCTGCCGGCTTGGCGAGCGGAATTGCTTCTGCTGATGCCGAGGACGGCGTGGTGGTTATTCAGGACCGTATCCGCCTGGTGGAAGACTCCCGAAAACGCCTGATGGAGGCCGTGGACGCGGCGATGAATCTGGGAGGAAATGTCGTGTGGCTGATTCCCTCCACGGATGGAGCGGAGTGGGGGGATCCGGTGTCTTTCCGCGGCGACTGGTTCCCGCTGATGGAACCCGTTCCGGGGTTGTTTTCATCCAATTCTCCCCTGGGGGCCTGTCCGGCATGCAAAGGCTATGGACGCATTATTTCCATTGATTATTCACGGGCTATCGACCCGGCTCGCAGCCTGAAGGACGGCGCCCTGCACATTTTTGAATCAGGGCGCGTGGCCGAATGCAAAAAGGATCTGATGCGTGCGGTCAAACGCGTGGGCGGCATTCGAACGAATGTCCCGTGGAACAAGCTGACGGACAGGGAACGCAGCTGGGTGATGGAGGGAGAAACTCCCGATTGGAGGGCTGCGTGGGAAGAGGACAAGTGGTATGGCCTGGTCGGTTTCTTTAAGGCTTTGGAGTCCCAGACGCACAAGATGATGATTCGTGTCTGGCTGAGTAAATTCCGTGAATATTCGACTTGTCCGGAATGTTGCGGCAGGCGTCTGCGAAAGGAATCCATGTGTTTTACAATCGACGGAAAAACGCTGCCGGATCTTCACGGAATGCCTATGGACGAATTGCTCGCATGGGTGGATGATCACATTGTACCTCATGCCGGCAATGATTCGTCATTAAAAAACGCGGTTGCTGAATTGCGTTCTCGCATTGCGTATTTGAACGAGGTCGGACTTGGATATATCACGTCCGACCGCACGACACGTACCTTGTCCGGCGGGGAAATCGAACGCGTAAGCTTGACGACTTGCCTGGGGGCCTCTTTGACGGATACCCTGTTCGTGTTGGACGAGCCGACCGTCGGCTTGCATCCTCGCGACACGGGACGCCTGGTGGATGCCATGCGGCGTCTTCGTCACCGGGGCAATACGCTGGTAGTGGTGGAGCATGAGGAATCCGTTATGCGAGCTGCCGATTACCTGATCGATATGGGACCGGGTTCCGGAGCAGCGGGCGGAAAACTCGTATACTCCGGAGAACCGGAGGGAATTTCCGGTATCGATGAGTCCGTGACTGGTGCCTATCTGAGCGGAAGACAAAGTATTCCCATTCCGGAAAAACGCCTTAAGCCTGCCCGCTGGCTCCGTATTCGCGGAGCGTCATGCAACAATTTGAACGGCTTGGACGTGGATGTTCCCCTGGGGGTATACACCTGCCTGACGGGCGTGAGCGGTTCCGGTAAAAGTACACTGGCTCACGATGTCATTTATCTGAACAATTGCCGCTATCGCGGCGAATCGACGGAAGAACGTCCGGGCTGTGTGCGAAGCATTGACGGTTGGCAGCATCTTTCCCAGGCGGTCATGGTTGACCAGAGTCCGCTGATTCGTACGCCCCGTTCGACTCCTGCCGTGTACGCGGGTATTTTCGAAGATGTCCGCGCTTTGTTTGCCAAAACGGAAGCGGCCAGATCCCGAGGCCTGACAAACGGTTTTTTTTCCTTTAACCATGGGGATGGAAGATGTCCCCGGTGTGCCGGTATGGGGAGCGAAAAGGTGGAAATGCAGTTTTTGTCGGACATTTTCGTCCCGTGTCCTCTTTGCGACGGTACCCGGTATGGGCAGGAGGCTCTGTCCATCTACATCCGAGGCAAGAACGTGTCTGACGTGCTGCAGATGACCGCCCGGCAGGCGATGGAATTTTTTGCATGCGAACACTCGGCACAAGGCAGGCGCATCATGTCCAAACTCGACCTTCTGGTGCATGTCGGCCTGGGACATATTGTTCTTGGGCAGCCACTCAATACTCTGTCCGGAGGGGAAAACCAGCGGTTGAAGCTGGCCAAGATCCTGCTGGACGAAGATAAGAACAGCAAGGACGGCAAGGGAAAAGGTAAACTTCTGATTCTGGACGAACCGGGAACGGGGCTTCATTTCTCGGATCTTGACGTATTGCTGAAACTGTTCCGCCGCTTGACGGAATCCGGACATTCGGTACTGGTCATCGAGCACAATATGGAACTGGTCAAGGCCGCGGACTATGTGATCGACCTTGGCCCGGAAGGCGGCGTAGGGGGAGGCCGTGTCGTGAGTGTCGGTACTCCGGAGGAAATCGTTGCCGCGCAGCAGGGATTTACTTGGAAATTCCTAGGAGATGCCTTGGAAGGAAGACCCGCCGAGTTCCCGGACAACAGTGAACCGGGGGAAGTAGACGACATTCCCGAAGGTGTTCTGGCCTTGCGAGGAGCCCGTCATCACAACCTCAAAAACGTGGATCTTGATGTCGTGCGCGGCGATATGACCGTGTTGACTGGCCTGTCGGGTTCCGGAAAGAGTTCCCTGGCCTTCGACATCTTTTTTGCCGAAGGACAGAGGCGTTTCATGGATGTCATGTCTCCTTACGCCCGTCAGTTCACCGAACAGATGGAAAGCCCGGATATCGACCGTCTGACAGGGCTGCCTCCGACTGTCGCCATTGAGCAGAATGTATCGCGCGGAGGAACCAAGTCCACGGTAGGAACGGTGACGGAAATCTGGCAGTTCCTGCGCCTCCTGTACGCCAAACTGGGAGTATGCTACTGCCCGAAATGCCAGGTGGAAGTCGGACGGCGTTCCGATGGGGAGGTTGTCGAACTGGTTTCCCGCCTGTTGACGGAACATGGCAGAGTCGCCTTGGCGGCTCCCGTCGTTCGTGGTCGCAAGGGGCATTACAATGATTTGGCAAAATGGGCGGCAGGCAAGGGTTACAAGGCTTTCTGGATTGACGGTGCCTGGGTGGATATGGACAACTTTGTGCCTCTGGACCGCTACTCCAACCACGATGTCGATCTTGTTACGGGACAGCCCGACCGGACAACATCTCCGCAGGAACTGGCGGATATGGTGGCTCAAGCTCTGGAGCTGGGCGAGGGATTCCTCCATGTGGTAACGGGTAAATCCTCCCGGAAAAATCCACCTTTGCTCCTGGGGACCAGGCTGGCTTGCCCTCAGTGCGGAGAGTCTTTCCCGGAACCGGAACCTTCGACATTTTCCTTCAACTCTCCCAGAGGGTGGTGTCCGTCCTGCCGCGGTCACGGCTTTGTGGCCGGTGTTCGCATGAAGGAAGAAGGGGCGGAGTCTCTGACTGAAGCGGAGTTGCGCTACGACCGCGATGTCGAGCGCAGCCTTGGGGATGAAGACTCCTCCCTGCGTGTCTGCCCGGATTGCGGAGGCGAACGTCTGAATGCCTTTGCCCGCAATGTACGCTTGCAGGGGATGCGGCCTGGGGAATTGTCTGCATTGTCCGCCGTGGATGCCGCCCGGCTTGTCTCATCGTGGCATTTTGACGGGCGTGAGGCTGTCATTGCTCGGGATTCCCTGGCGGAAATCATCCAGAGACTCGAATTTCTGGATCGCGTCGGTCTTGGCTATCTGTCTCTGGACCGCAGCGCGACGACGCTATCCGGCGGAGAAACCCAGCGCATTCGCCTGGCGGCTCAGCTCGGTTCCCACTTGCGTGGCATCCTTTACGTATTGGATGAACCGACGATTGGCCTGCACCCTCGCGACAACGACCGCTTGCTGGGAACTCTGGATGAATTGAAGCAGCGCGGCAACACTCTTCTCATTGTCGAACACGATGAGGAAACGATGCGGCGCGCCGATCACATTGTCGACCTGGGACCCGGAGCCGGCATCCATGGCGGTCGAATCATGGCCCAAGGCTCGTTTGCCGAAATTGCCGCTATGCCGGAATCCGTGACAGGCTTGGCTTTCCGGGAACGGCCTAAACATCCCTACCGCGGCCGACGCAGGAAAATTCCGGCAGCCACGGACAAAACCGGATGGTTGTCCATTGAAGGTTGCCGAGTCCATAATCTCAATGATATCCACGCCAGGATACCGATCGGTCTTCTGACGGTCATTACCGGCGTCTCCGGTGCCGGAAAGACGTCTTTGATGAACGATACCGTATACTGGGCGGCCCGTAGCGCTCTCGGAGAAAAGCTTGACCGTGAACGGCGTTCCGGCTGGGATACTGCCATGGGGTTCGGTTGCTTCCGGGCCGTGTACCAGGTAGATCAGTCTCCTATCGGCAAGACGCCGCGTTCGACACCGGCAACGTATGTCGGGTTCATGGATGACATTCGTACCCTCTTTGCCCAGACGGAGGATGCCAGGCGACTCGGTTTCGACAAAGGGCGCTTCTCCTTCAATACATCCCGCGGCGCCTGTGAATCGTGCAAGGGAACGGGCATGCAGAAACTGGAAATGGACTTTCTGCCTCCGTGTTATGTGAAGTGTCCCTCCTGCAATGGGAAACGCTACAATGACGCCACTCTGGCCGTCCGCTATAAAGGGAAGACCATTTCCGACGTGTTGGAAATGAATTTCGAGGAAGCCGCCGAATTCTTCGAATCCCAGCCGCGTATCGGCGCTCCTCTGCAATTGCTGGTGGATACCGGGTTGGGCTATCTGACTCTGGGACAGGCGTCCAACACCTTGTCCGGGGGCGAATCCCAACGCTTGAAACTGGTGGCTGAATTGATCAAGGGACTATTGATTTCCCGGCGAGCGACGTTGAAGGGCAGGGAATTGCCGAAAGACCTCTACCTCATTGAAGAACCTTCCATCGGGCTCCACCCCCACGACGTACGCCGTCTCATCGACGTCCTGCACCGCCTTGTGGATCAAGGCAACACCGTCGTCGTCATCGAACACAACACTGAAATCATGGCGGAAGCCGACTACATCATCGACATGGGCCCCGGACCGGGTGATGAAGGAGGCTCTATCGTAGCGGCAGGAACGCCGGAACGCATTGCCGGAGGTAAGTCACCTACGGCTCGCTACATTGCGGAGGAGTTGAAGGAGAAGGAGTAACGAAACGTTTTTCTGCAAGGCGAAAAAATGCCCTCCCGGGTTTTATCCGGGAGGGGTTGTTAAGCAAGAAGAGGAGAGAGTAAATATCGGCAGGGGACTGTTCTATTCCGTCGTCGTTTGGGCCATTTCCTTCATGAATGGATGGTTTTTGATCGCGATGACTTTGCCTCGATCGTCTACATCGAATTCGTAGACGTGCGGGCCGACCGAGATTTTGGTGATGTAACCATTGTCATTGCGTTCCAGCCAGGAGTGTTGGACGTTGAATTGGACCCTGTTGGGGTTCTGGGTTACGGTGAATGAGTACATGGGAACCTTGTTAAGTCCGGCTGACAGGAAGTCCAGGAAGAGTACGACCTCGTTGATGTTGGCTTTGTAGCCTCTGTTGTAGCGGTCAATGGCTCCCACGAGGCGGGCTTCCGAACCGGCCCAATTGTGGTTGGCCTGCGTTGCGAGGGTTTCCTGCTTGGCGGCGAGGAACCATCCTATGTTGCCGCGCATGAAGGTGAGATCCTTGTACGGGCATGCGTGCCAATAATTGTCCCAAGCCTGGTTCCAGGGGGTGATCCCGTCCCAGAGGTTTTTCTCTTTGAAACGTTCCCGGGTTTTTTCCTGATCGATCCAACCGTCTTCTCCGGGGACGACGACTTCCGTTTCCCCTCCGTTGTTGGCGGCATAGATGAGCATCTCATTCCATCGCTTGGCAAGATCCTTGTTTTTGCGTCCATAGACGTAAGCATCCAGGGAATGGCAGATTTCATGTCCCATGACGAACGTGAAGTAGTCTCCGGTGGCTGCGCCTTTACCGAGATATTTTTCGGCAGCTTCCTTGAGGTCTCCGGCGCTTTCACAGGCAGGGCCGCCAACGTCGTTTCCGAACGTATTCTTATTGGATTTGAAGACATAGGCCATGGCTTCGCGGCCGTCGCCCATGTTTTGGTCAATGGAGATGTGGTCGTCCGGGAAGAGGACGCGCGGGTGGTATTTCAGGAAATCCCTGATAGCAAGGAGTTGGCCTTCCGTACATTTGTTGTTGTCAGCCAAGGCGAGGCCGGAAGCGAGATAGCGTTCGCGGTCCAACCCTTGCAGTCCCAGTGTATTGGCGACGTCAATGCGGTGCTCGGCGCTGTCGGGTTTCATGCAATGCAGAGTGACCCAGTTCATGACGAAGATGCCGGGAACATGATGCATGGGACCGAAAGTCGTGTTGCCGTCTTTATCCTTTTTGACCCATGCATCGAGCTTGCCGCGCTTGAGGAAGGGGAATTTGGCGATGTGGTTTTTGAGCATCTGGTAGGCTTTCTCCCGGTATTCGGCGGAGGGGAGGCTGACGGCCCAAGTGATCCATTCGCGACTCAGGTTGCGGTATCTGTTAAGCAATTCCTGATTGTTGGCTTCGAGAACTTTGCCGAGATCTTTCTCGTGACCGCGGTAGATTTTTTCAATGGCTGCCAGGTTGCGGGCGGCAGCGTTGACGCTAACTCCGTTGGCCATGGAAAGCATGCCGTCGTTGTAAGCTCCCAATACGATATCGATAATACCGTCCCCGTTAAAATCATCCAATGCTCCGAAGGTGCCGTTCATGGCTCTCAGGACGGTATTGTCTCCTTTTTTGGGGATATTGCCCTTCTCATCTGTCAGGATGAGATTGCCTTGGAGATCGGTGTCGAGGATGTTTTTTCCTCCTTTGTTGATCCAGTAGTGAATGGATCCCCAGTTGATCCCGTGAAGGAGGTCGGGTTTACCGTCTCTGTTCAAGTCCGCAAAGTAAGGGGCCAGATTGTATGAGTTGCTGACGATATGTTCCGCTTCGGTTTTCAGTTTGGTTTGTCCGGGCTTACCGACGTTTTTATGGAAGAAGAGTCCGGAACTGCTGTTGCCGACGAGTAGGTCGGGCAGGCCGTCGTTGTCAAAGTCGCCGAATGCGAGTGCATTGGACGGACATTTGAAATCTCCTTCCTGGTCGTTGACAATTGTACCCGTTTTCTGGAAGATAGGGGAATTTCCGGCTGAGGGCTGGAGTTCGTACGTATGCAATGTCCCGTCGTTGGTCCTGACGATGAGAAGAGGGATTTTTTTACGTGGTTGCGGCAGGATGGCGATGGATGCCGCTTCCAGTTCTTTTCCGGAATCGTCCTTGACGACGGAAGGAGCGGAGAATTGCCCCTTCTGATTTTTGTAGGCCCAGATGCGGTTGTTGCCGCAGACGAGCAGGTCGGGTTTGCCGTTGCTGTCCCAATCGAAGGAAACGGGGATGCGTGAACCGGTTTTCCCGGAACCCTCTCCGATGGGCGGGAGATCCCGGAACGAGGTGAATTTGCTGACCGGAGATTTGGGAACGGTTGTTTCGTCGCCAACGTCGATTCGGGTGGTGGAAAATCCGCCTCGGCCGTCTGCAACCGTAACGGAGAAGCTATCCCTGCCTTTAAAATTCGCTCCCGACGTGTAGGTGAAGGTGCCGTCGCCGTTGTATTTGACGGTTCCGAATTTGCTCTGGCCGTACCGGGAAACGGAGAGTTTGTCCTGATCCGGGTCGAAGGTGTAGAGATGAAGGATACTGCCCGTCTGGGATGGTTTGCCGCGGGTGACAAGGGCGTCCTGGGGATACGCTTTGGGCGCGTGGTTGTCGAAGAGGACGCCGACGGCGTTGGTGTCGATAGGTTTGTCGAAAAGATGGATCTGATCCAGAAGGCCTTTGTAGCCGCCTCCTCCTTGAATGGCGCCGAAACCGGTATATTCTCCCGGGAGAATTCCCGGGGTTCCTGTTCCCTTGCCGCTAGGCTTGCCGTCCAGGAAGATAACGACCTGGCCGCTGTCCGCCTTCCTCATGATCACGATATGGTGCCATTCGTTGTCGTTGACGGGAGCGGATGTTGTGGCAAGAACTTTGCCGCTCTGAACGACGGCCAGTTTGCCTTCAGGTGTGATGATTCCCCACTGCATGCCGGCCACATCTCCGACAATGCCGGGAGGGGAATCGGCGGTGCCTTCTGTATCCGTCTTTATCCAGTAGGAGAGGGTGGCCGAACCTTTTAAGGTATCCAGCGGCTGACGGGACTGGAGGAATTGACCGGGGGAATCGAAACGGATGCCGGAGAATTGCCGTCCGGATGCCCATGATTTTACAGGATCCAGTTTATCGTTGAGAGAGAGTCCGTTGGTTCCTACCGAATCGTCGGCGGTTGTAACCGGTTGAGAAAAGGGGAAGGGCATATTGTGCCAGTCCCTGGCTTCGTCGAAATTCCAATGTGATTTCAGCCCGGTCAGGTCTTCTGCTGCCGCGCCTGTATTGGCCGTGACAAAGCCAAGTCCAAGAAGGCCGACATGCAGGAGGAATTGTCGGGGATGGAGGTAATGATGTAACATATTGATAAGCGATTAGGAACGCCTATTAATATGACAAAAATCAAGGCAAGATCAATGTTTTTTTGAATAGATATTCATGATGAAATCGACAATGGGGGCCGGATCTTTCAGGCTGTGAGGATGGTGTCCGCAGCCCGGTTTGTGGATGACGGTGATGGGGCCTCCGAGTTTTTTGTAACGGGTTTCGACAATTGCCGTATTTTCTTCGACGGGTACGACATCGTCGGCATCGCCTACGACTGCCAGAATCGGAATGCGGGCCTTGGCGAGGACGTTAAGGTTATCGACAGGATTTCCTTTGTAGGCAAGAGCTTCGGTTTCCGTCATGCCGTACACTTCGAGGAGTCTTTTCCAGTCCTCGGGGGAACCGTTGCTTTTTCCTTTGCCGGCAGGCCAGCTCTTGAAATCGCAGACCGGAGCGTCTACATACAAGGCCATGACTTGTCCGGGGTGCCTGGATGCCCAGTTGTAGGCAAAGAGGCCGCCGCGGCTGAATCCTTCCAGAACGGTTTTTGGGGAGAGACCGTAGGCTTTCGTGACGATTTGGTAGTACTCGTCCATGATATCCAGTGCCTTGGGCGCTCCATACATGTTGCTCACATCAATATATCCGACGGCAAATCCCTGTTTCAGAAGAGCTTGGTCGGCTTGCGGTTCATGTCCGAAGAATTCCGTTCTCCAGATCCAGGGCTTTCCTTGAGCCCATTGTTGGGGGAGGACGAGGAGAGCTTGTTTGCCGGCTACTGTAAAGTCGTGGCGAATACCTCCTCCCCAGTTGGAGACGGTGGCTTTGCCGATTACATCCGGAGGAAGCTTGTCAATGGGAATACCTTGCGGAATTCCCGGGCGTTTGTGACCAGCGGCAGACAACCAGGCGAATTTGTAGAGTGCTGCGTTGTCGTACAATTGACGGCGAGCTGGAGCGTCGGGGAAATCCTGGGGCAGAGGAGTATTCCATACCGTCGATAAGCCGTCGATGACGGCATGGGCGATCATTTCATGGCCGCGTTCGGCGGGATGGACTCCGTCTCCAGCGTACACGAAGTCTGGATGAGTCTGTTTTTCCTGTTCGATATCTTTCTGAAGGGAAGGGCGGATATCGATGATTTTCCAGCCGGATTTTTTCTGATCGACGAGCCATGTACCGAATGTTTCCAGGACATTGTTATAGGAATCGGTATCCGTTTCGGGATGATCGGCCCTGAAAAGGGGTGGTGTGACGAAGATGATCTCTGCCTTGATGGCTTCCGCTTTCTTTTTCAAGAGGTTGATTCCTTTTTGATAGGCTTTGAGACATTTCTGGTCCAGAGGCATGTAAATTCCGTCGTTCATGCCGTAGCAGGCGATGATGACCGTTGGATGGTAGAGCTTCAAAATATTGTCGAGGCGGTCATGCAGGCAGGGCCGGGGAAAGGCTCCTCCAGCATGTCCCGGCTCCGAGAGTCCGGAAACGGTTTCGCTCGGCAGACAAAAATTGACAATCTCCGCATCGGCGAACCTGGGTGTTTGGCGTAGCGCGTTTTCCACAAGGGCGGGCCATTGTCCGGCATACGGGATGCTATCCCCTAAAAATGCTACTTTTTCACGGGAAAATGCCGGTGTCAGGGCTAATAGTACAATCAATATCAGGGAGTATATTGCTTTCATTGCTTTCCTTTCATCTACGGCTTGACGGGGCGGGATTCAATCAAAAAGTGTATTTCGGACATTATCTCATGAGCTTCCTCTCTTTTTTAATCAGTCTGTTTCTCCAATGGTATATCAATATATGTCTTGTGCTTGAGGCTGATTTCCGTATAATTATTCCCCCGTTACATTAACATGGATCAGGTAGAGCAGAAAGAGAGACCGTTGCAATTGGGACTGGCCGGACTTGGTACAGTTGGGACAGGTGTTTACGAAACCCTTCAACGGAATCACGATATTCTGGAAGCGCGTGCCAAAATTCCTTTTTCCGTCAAAAAGGTAGCAGTGAGGGATTTGGACAAGCCCCGCGAGGTGGAAATCCCCTCCGGTCACTTGACGGATAACTGGCGGGATCTGGTGCAGGACCCTGATATTGATATCATCATCGAGTTGATTGGCGGAACGAAGGATGCCTATGACTTGATCGTTTCTTCTTTGAAGGCAGGTAAACCCGTCGTGACAGGGAACAAGGCTCTATTGGCCGAACGGGGAACTGAAATTTTCATGTTGTCTGCCAAGTTGGGAGTTCCCATTTACTTCGAAGCCTCTGCCGGGGGAGGAATCCCCATTATTGCAAGTTTACGTAATTCTTTGATATGTAATCATATTACGTCGATTGTCGGCATTATTAACGGGACATCGAATTATATTCTTTCCGCCATGGAAGATCATGGCGCCACGTTTCGTGATGCTCTTGCCAAGGCTCAGGAACTCGGTTATGCAGAAGCGGATCCCACGTTTGACGTCAATGGATGGGATGCCGGCCACAAGGCTTTGATCCTGGCGATGCTGGCGTACGGGATGACGATCAGCCCGGCAAAGATTTTTGTCAGTGGTATTGAAAATCTTTCTCCTTGCGACTTTAAGTTTGCCGACAAACTGGGGTACACGATTAAATTGCTTGTCATTATAAGGAGCCATGAGAATGGTGAACTGGAGTTGCGCGTGCAGCCGAGTTTTGTTCCCAAGTGGCACATTCTGGCTTCCGTCTCCGGAGTATTCAACGCTATTGCCGTAACGGGCGATATTGTTGGGGAAACTCTTTTTTACGGACGTGGGGCCGGCAAGAATCCGACTTCCTCCGCCGTCATCAGCGATGCTATTACGGCTATGCGCGAAAGTCGCCACCCCAAGTATCATACGGGCTTCAACCCCTATGCTTCCGCCTGCAAGGTCATGGATGTGGATGATACCGTGACGCCCTACTACGTGCGTTTCCAGGTAGCGGACCGTGCCGGCGTTATAGCGGAAATGGCCGGCATCCTGGCTCGCCACGGTATTGGCATCTCGGCGACTTCTTCTTCGTTCAGCCATGTGGATGCAGAGGGAAATGTATGGAACGACCTCGTGTTCATGCTCCATTCCTGCCCGTGGGGGCAGTTGCAAAATGCCCTGACGGGGATTGTTTTGCTTGCCAATGTAGGAGCATATCCCAGTGTGCTGCGTATAGAACACCTTGTTTCCGAATCCTGATTACTCATTATAAGAAAATCCTATGTCACTGATCGTTCAAAAGTACGGAGGCACGTCCGTCGGCAGTATTGACCGCATCCGCAATGTAGCAAGGCGCATTCATGATTTGATCCGGGAGGGTAACCAGGTGGTTGCCGTAGTTTCCGCAATGAGCGGCGTTACCGACGGATTGATCTCTCTGGCTAAAAGCATTTCCGAAGCTCCCTGCGAACGGGAACTGGATGTTCTAATGGCGACGGGCGAACAGCAGTCCATTGCGCTTCTGACGATGGCTCTCCATGAACTGGGCATCAAGGCGGTTTCCATCACCGGTTCCCAGGCGGGGATTTGTACATTCGGTTCTCATACGCGCGGTCGTATCAAATCCATCGAACCGGTCATGATGAAGAAGTATCTTGACGAGGGTTACGCCTTGATTTGCGCCGGTTTCCAGGGCGTGACGGAAGACGGGCTGATCCATACGCTGGGCCGGGGCGGTTCCGATTTGTCCGCCATCGCCATCGCTTCGGCGATTAAAGCGGATATCTGCCAGATTTTGACTGATGTGGATGGTGTTTACACTTGTGACCCCCGCGTGGTGAAGAATGCTGTCAAACTGGATGAAATCTCTTATGACGAAATGCTGGAAATGGCCTCCAGCGGATCCAAGGTCATGCAAACACGCTCCGTCGAATTTGCTAAAAAATTCGGCGTTGTTTTTGAAGTTCGCAGTTCTCTGAATAACAACCCAGGTACTATCGTGCACGAAGAAATCCCCTCCATGGAAGCAATCGCCGTTCGCGGCGTGTCAATTGAACGTAACCAAGCCCGCGTAACAGTGGCCAATATCCCGGTTCAGAACGGTTATGCCGCCAAAATTCTGTCGGTTTTGGGTGATGCGGAAATCAATTTGGATATGATCGTCTCCAACGTGGCCCATGACGGTTTGGTTCGCCAGTCGTTTACCATGCATATGAACGATCTCGGGCGTGCACAAGCGGCTTTGAAGCCGGTGTTGCCGGAGCTGGGACCCAATGCCAACATAGAAACGGAAGCCGCGCTCGGCAAGATTTCCGTCGTCGGTATCGGGATGCGTTCCCATACCGGTGTTGCCGCGACGATGTTCCGGGCGTTGGCCGATGCCGACATTAAGGTCGGTATGATTTCTACATCGGAAATTAAAATTACCGTCACTGTGGATGAATCCGATTTGGACCGTGCCGCGCAGGTTGTTCACCAGGCATTTCATCTTGATGAAATCAACCGTTTGGCCTGATTGGTCTGCGGATAATTCAATTTGTTTTTTAGGTAGGAGCAGTCCGGTTTGTATGAGCCGGACTGCTTGTGCTTTATGTTCGTTCCATGAAGCTGGAACTTTCGGGAAATAGTAAAAATGTTTATTGGTGCTTGCTTGAGACACTTATATAGTGTAATGGCGGTCATGCGCTTGTTTGCCTTATTTGCCTGTTTGACCACGTCCCTGGGATTGATTGGATGTGAGTCCGTTGGTGGGCGGGAACCTGCCGTATCGTATATCCCGACCGCTACACCTATTCCGGTTGCCGTTCCTGTGCCGGAGATGCCCGTTTCTCGTTCGCTTCCATCCAATTTCCCGTCGCGTCCTCTTGCATTGCCTTCGTCTCCTCCGCGTACACCCCATTGTGCCAGCGCATGCGTGATGGATGCTTTGACCGGGCGGGTTCTATACTCCCACAACGGTTCTCAGAGGCGCCAGGTGGCAAGTACCCAGAAACTGGTGACGGCTCTTGTCGTTCTTGACCACGGGTCTCTCAACAGCAATGTCGTAATCGAACCTTCCGATACGCATGCCGACCCGACCAAACTGGGATTAAGAGCCGGTCAAACCTATAACAAAGGAGAACTCCTCCATGCCTTGATGGTCAGAAGCTACAACGATGTAGCTCTCGCTCTTGCCCGAGATACGGCCGGTTCCGTTCCCCGCTTCGTGAACATGATGAATGCCAAGGCCAGAAGCATGGGGATGTATAACTCGCGTTTTGCCAATCCGAATGGATTACCCGCCGACCAGTATTCCACGGCGATCGACATGGCTCGTTGTGCCTATTTCGCCTACCGCAACCCGTCTCTCCGCAACATGGTCTGTACGCCGACATTTAATTTTTCTCTTTCCAGCGGTCGCAATACACTGCTGCGCAATACGAACAAGTTATTGGAAAAATATCCGTGGGTGACAGGGATGAAGACCGGTTATACAAACGCTGCCGGCCGTTGCCTGGTTTCCTCCGGAGGCGTCAACGGTCGTCATGCCATTGTGGTAGTTCTGGGGTGTAAACCCAGCCTGATTTGGCAGGAATCCGAGAATTTGCTGAAGTGGGCCTTGCAGATCTGAGATATTTGGGGAGTGTTGAGAGAAGTAGAAATTTTTTACTTCCTGGATGGTGTTTGGTGCGATGAAGTAGACTCCCGGATTATTAAACGCGTTTTCAGAATTCGTTCCGCAGGGTTCAAAACGATACCGGGATTGATCATTTTGTTGAGCAGGAGCTTGGCCGCTGTCTGCCCAAGCTTTGTTGAACCGTGGTGAGGGCAATTTCGGAGTTTTCATCCACCAATGGGAAAACGGTTCAGACAGTGAAAACCGAAATGTGTGATCCATTTTCATTGTTCCTTTCTACTTCGGAGTTGAAACGATGTCTATGAATCACACATGCATTTGAAACAAGCATCTCCCATCCCTATATCCCAATACTGCCGCATCGGTCAATTCATGACCAACTCTGGGATTTTTGTTTCGGGGCATCTCCCTCCCGGGGGACCGTCCATGCCTGGATCGAAGACAAACACCTTCCTGTAAAACGGATAGAAAAGACGATATGAAAGCTCTATCCCAGCGTCTGGAACGGCAAGTTCGCGTAAATGGGTTCCGATATGTCATGAGAGAAACTCAACTTGTCAAATTATCGCTTTTCGCTAAGGGAACCGACTTGTTTGAGGCTTCATCCTGCCCTTGCCGCAGAACAGTCTACAACTGGGAAAAAAGAGGCATTCTTTGTATCCTGTGTCTGGGAAGCAGTCGGTTTGTCGACCTCCGGGCGACGAGGGAGCGATTACAAGGACAGCATTCATCCTCTCATTAACCTCGCTACCGTTGAACATACTTGATATTCGTCATCAATTCTAGCGATTTTTGCATCCTTATTTCATTTTAAATTGATTTTCCCTGCAATTCTCGCTAATTTTTCTCTATTCGATCACATGGCTTCTTTCCTGTCCAAACAGTTCGGGACTGTTCCTGTCAACACACATACTCTTAAGTCCGCGCTTAAGGAGTACAAGGCGCCTATGGCCAAAATATCCCTCCTGCAGAGAGAAGGCGTCATTCTCAACCTTCGCCGGGATCTTTACCTGTGTCTTCCCGAAGATGGGGAAGGCACCTATTCGCGTGAGCTTGTCGCGAATCATCTTCTTCATCCCTCTTATGTTTCCTATGAAACGGTATTATCCCGGGCAGGAGTGATTCCGGAGCGGGTGACTCTCCTCAAATCCTCCTGCATGAAGCGAAGCAAGGTGTTTGACAACGCGACAGGCCGCTACGAATACATTCAGGTGCCTGAGGCTTATTTCCCGATTGGCCTGACCCGGCAAAAGACGGAAGAAGGGTATTTCTACCTGACAGCGACTCCCGAAAAAGCCTTGTGCGATCTGATCGTATCTTCGTCCAATCTCCGCATTCAGTCGATGAAGACCATGCGGTCTTACCTGGAGGAGTATCTGAGAGCTGACTGGGACATGATTTCAGAAATGGATATCTCCATTATCCGGGCATGTGCCGAAAAGACGAACAAGAAAAAGAACGAATTGAATTTTCTGGAAAGGACGATTTGCCGTGAACGTGTTTGATGAAATGCTGGCTTCCTATGAGACAGGGAACGATAACGACAGGCTGAACGCCGTGCATGAGATCATGCAGCAAGTAGCTCTCGGAGGCCTTTACAATGGCGGCTTCTTCAACAAGGCCGCTTTTTACGGAGGGACATGCCTGCGTATCTTCCACGGATTGGACCGTTTTTCCGAAGACATGGATTTTTCTCTCCTCGCCCCCGATCCCGGATTTCGTCTGGATCCCTATTTCGATGCCATTACCGCCGAGTTTGCCGCTTTGGGACAAAGCATCGATATTACGACCAAGGAAAAGACGGCGCAGAGTACGATCCAGTCCGCTTTCCTGAAAAGCGATACGGCCCAGTACGACATCCATTTGGGGCGCGACCGAAAAATCAAAATCAAGATTGAAGTAGATACGACGCCTCCTCTTGGATTCTCCACCGAGCAGAAACTTCTCTTGCAGCCGTTTTCCTTCTATACCAATTGTTTTACGCTGCCAGATCTTTTTGCCGGCAAGATGCATGCTCTCATCTATCGTTCATGGAAGAATCGGGTCAAGGGACGCGACTGGTACGATTTCGAATGGTATGTACGCAAAAACGTCGCCATGGACTTCAAGCATTTTTGTGAGCGAGCCTATCAATTTGGATCAGAAGAACCGGGGAGGCTCACACCGGATCGCTTCCGCGCAATCCTGAAAGACAAAATCAAGGAGACTGACATCCGGCAGGTCAAGGATGACGTCATGCCTTTCATCAAAGATCAGAACAAGCTTAATATCTGGTCAACAGAGTACTTCCTGCAATTAGCGGACATGGTGAAGTTGTCCTAAATACTCGACCTCATTCGACCAGCAAGCCCCTTCTTGCATTCGCTTGATTTACTCCATGCTCGGGAATTCACTGATGCAGTAAATTTACGAATATGGAGTAAATTATCCGTAGGGGTTCGAGTCACCTCTCGAGTACCAATAATAACCCTCTTTAAGTGAATAACTTGGAGGGGGGCTTGTTGTTGATAGGGAAATGGTCAATTTCATGAAACGGCCACAATCTGTGTACAAAATGTGTACACTTTGAGAGTGTTTTTAGTCTTATTTGACAAGGTATTTCTGTCATAAAGATCACACAAGACAATATGTTCGGGAATCCATGTTTGATTTACCGCTCTATACCTTGTTTGGGAGATACGGTTTCACAGAAACGGGAATCGGGAACATGAAATTGTGCCGATTTGAGTTAATTGGACGTTAATGCCAGATGCCTTGTCATATCTTATTGATTCATTTCTTTCCGTCGCCCTATTCTGAATCTGCTTTCCTGCAACAATCGTCTATCATGAGTAATTCTCCTTATTTTATTCATTGGTCCGGATCTCCGGATATAGCTCCATTTTTGAATTATTTTATAGAATTGGGACTGCTCAAGTTTTCGGGGATCCATGAACATTCTCTGGATATGCATTGCAATGACGGGATTAAAATCTGTTATATTCTCAAAGGAACGCATACGTGGCAAGTCGATGATAAATGCTACCAGTTGTATCCGGGAGACGGCTTTATTACATGTCCCTGGCAACGTCACGGCAATCCCTTGGGCAGGCATGAACGAGGCGTTGTTTCCTGGATGATTATTCGTCCGGAAATCTTTGAAAGAAGCGGAAAAATGAAATTGGGTGAATGGTCCCGGCTCATGGCAACAACGCAAAATCATATCGGCCGTCTTTTTGCCGGTAACAAATCGGCTCTTATTCCCCAGGCTGGTTCTCTGCTTTCCTTCTACAGGAGTCTGAATGATGAACTCGTTTCTCATCAAACGGGATACGTGGAACGAATCAATCTTATTCTGGATTCCATGTTGGTGGAAACAGCCCGCCTTCTGGAAAGAACCAGTGTGGATGGGTTACGGCATGATGGTTGGTTGGAAACTCTGCGGGAAAGAATGAATTACTGGGCTTTCGAACAACGCGTTACGATGGACAAAATGGCGTACTCGTTCAATATGAGCCAATCGACCTTCGAGAAAAAAGTCAGGTTCTTAACGGGCTTTACGCCAAGCGAGTATCTGTCCAAGCTCAGATTGGAAAAAGCCAAAATGCTGCTTGCGCAAAATAGGTTGTCAATCAAGGAAATCGCAAGTCAAAGCGGCTTCTCTTCATCCCAGTATTTTGCCGTATCGTTTGCCAAATGGCAGGGAATGTCTCCATCCGAATACAGGGAAAACATGAAACATGAGGCGGAAGAAGGCTTCCCTGCATTCCTTGCGACAAATGGTGTATGAAGGGGAGGTTTCATGAAATTGAGCCACAAGTCCGACTTTCCCGTGACCTTTGTTATCGAAGCCAACCCAATCGGCCATGGCCCGTGGATGATCTACAAGACGGTGACCGTCAAGCCCGGAGAAGTTTGGGAACATGAGTTTCCGTCGGATTTTGATGCTCGCTGGATTCGTCTTTCGGGGGACAAGGATACGACTGCCACTGCGTGGCTGATTTATGAATGAAGTCTGACTCTGCTCATTTTAAGGGAATGGTTCGTGTTAGTTGGGCCGGACTGTTCGTTCGTTCCTCCCTGCGTCCTCATATTTTGAGGTAACCGGCAGCTTTTTCTTTTCTTTGCTTTTTCCCGGAGTTCTGAATTATGAAGCAATACGATATCTAAAATGCAGATGGTAAATCTATTATAGTAATGTTGAGAGAAGATTCTCAATACTTATCCGCTTGATTTTTTGAAAGTCTCCAAGAAATATCATTGGAAGAAAAAACAAGATCAATCGGCACTTTCATGCTTGATTGTATCTCAATCTCTCCTAGAATAAATAGGATCTTTTTGTCTTTCTATGAAACTTCGTCTTCCTCTTCAATTGAAGGCTGCGGTTCTCGCATGCCTTGCTCTTCTTCCTGTAACTTCATATTCATCTGATAGTTATAGCGTCAGTTTAGGTAGTACTGCTTCCGGGGCTGGCTTAGGACTTGTTGCAACCAGTGAATGGTTCAGCACTAACACAACTGGTTCTTTTACCTTGCAAGGTAATGACGGAGTCGAGCGGCCGACTCTGACCATCGACAAAATGTCTGTTTGGTCATATGCCACATCCCCTAACTCCATGCTGCACGGATACAGCTCCAATGCGGATCTTTCCCTGCAAGTTAGCGATATCGGTTTTGATACGTACGACGTTTATGTCTATTTTGCAGAAACGAACTATAAACCAGCAGGTTTTGCTCCGATTGTCGTCAATGGACAATCTTATACGGGATCGACGTCCGGATCAGTTCAAGGAGATACCGTCTGGGGAACATGGAACGGACTTGAACCACTTTCTCTCCTGGGATCTAATGCATTGCTTATCGAAGGTCTGACGGCAGAGGAACTCACCATCGGATTTGCCGCCGGAAGCCCGGGCATACATTCGGTGGCTGGATTCCAGATTGTCAAATCCGCCACCGAAACGCTTTATTCAGCCAACCTGGCGGATAAGACTACAGCCAACTGGTCGGACGCCATCTGGACCAAGTCTGGAATAACCGGCGCCTGGGGCAATTCGACCGAGACGTCCAATTCCAAGGCCGGCATTACTGCCTTGTCTTCCGGAACGACATTGATCGTAGGAGGAACTGCCGGAGAACCGGTTAAAATGGGAACCCTCTCTCTGGAAAGTGGCAAGCTGACGCTCGATTCCGGGGTAATCGAAATGGGATACAGGGAGAAAATCCTCGTCTCAGACGGAGCGGAACTAACCTTGGGAGACAGCTTGACTCTCAATTCCACCAATCTCATCTTCGGAGGTACGGGTACCATTTACTACAACACGTCTGCGACATCTTATGAGCAGTCAAGCCTCGGTTCAGAGAATACCCTGATTTTCAAGGATGGCATGAACGTCACACTGAAAGCGGTTGCATCCATAGGAAAATTGAAAACGGGAACCGGCAAACTGACGTTGGGGGCTTCCGGTGTGTACAATATCAATGGACTGGTATTTGAAACGGGAGATTCGGCTCTGACTGGCCTTACGGCAACTCTGGATGCAAATGGCCCCGGCCTGGATCTGGAAACCAATACTTCTCTGTCATCCCTTAAAATGCAGGGCGGCAAGCTCGGTTGGGATCAAAGTAAAACTCTATCCTTGGGATCTCTCTCCATTTTGAAAGGATCCAACAATCTGGGGCAAGGAACAATCAACGTTACGGGAAAGCTTGACATCACACAGGAAGCCGCTGAGCTTAAGGTTCAGAAAACGACGCTTAATGTTACGGGAACCCTTGAAATGAAGGGCAATCTCTTGGGGCTTTCTTCTGCCGATTCCCTGTTGAGTGCCGGTTCCCTCAATCTCTGGAACGGTACTGTCTCCGGAATCAGCTTGAATATATCCGGAGGCTTGGACGGATACGGAGGAGACGGAACATTGGCTACCGTCAGGAATTCCTCCATTGTAGTCGATAAAAGCTACACGGCTGGAGTTTCATCAGCATCCGGCTTCCATACGGTTGTCTTCGAAAATTCGAATCTCCTTGTCAAGGGGAGTTCAACCAATAACTCTGTGGCCTACGGCATAGGGCTGGGAAACTGGGGATTCGGATCTTCCATGACTCTCGACGGGGGAAAAATCGTCACGGTCAGCAATTTCGCAATTACGTTGGACGGGCCTAGTTCTCTTGACATCAAGAACGGAGGATTTGTCGGAGCTCCGGGATTGGTCATGAATGTCCGGGGAAATTTGTCTGGCAATGCCGATAATGGATCCACTTTGACTTTGGATTCCGGAATTTTAGTTCTGGGTGCGGGAGGGATCACAACAAAAGGAAACGTCACGGCAGCATCCATTACGATCAAACAAGGAACCCTCGCTTCTTCCGCCGACGAGTGGAACTCGTCACTCAACATGACGATCGGAAGTGCTTCATCCGGTCAAGCTACTATCGATACTGAAAAATACGATATCTCAGGGGACGACTACACTTACGCAAAAAACGGCAGGGGTGCCAAGATTACCTTGAGTGGTATCCTTTCCGGTCCGGGTGGACTCGTCAAGGACGGTGAGGGCTGGCTTACCCTGTCCGGAACGGGATCCAATACCTACTCCGGCGGGACAACCCTCAATGCCGGAGGTATCGAAATTGCCAAGGAATCCGCACTGGGCCAGGGCAACCTGACCATCAATGCATCGACGTTCCTCCTGCTTTCATCGAATGCCACTGTGGGTGGCAATTTGGTGTTGAATGGGAAGAGCACGATCACCATGCCCTCCGGCAATTTTCTGAAAGTCACCGGCAATGTTACGTATGGAACGGATGCCGTAACGACCTTGAAACTGACCGGGGATTTTACGACAGGCTCGTCCACTCCTACGACCCTCGTCCAGGCGGACAGTTATAATTTTTCAGATGATTCTTCCCATTGGAATATCCGGTTTACAAAGCGTTCCTCCGCCCATATCGTCTTTGGTAACGGGTCTATTTCCTTCACGGATCTTCAATATACGGCCGGGGAAAATATCACTTGGAACGGAGGTAATTCCGGAATGTGGGAATCCATCGGAAGTGGATGGTTCAAAACGGGAACGTCGCAGGATGAGGTCTATTACGATGCCGATAACGTTACGTTCTCTCCCGATCATGCGGGAACGGTAACCCTTCAGGAACAACTGGCTCCGGGAAAAATGACGGTCAACGGCGATTACACGTTTTCCGGAATCGGCTCGTTAAACGGTTCCTTCGACTTGGAAGTCCAGGGGGGGAATGTGATCATGCAAGTACCGGTCAACCGTTCGGGGGGCAATACGACTGTTTCCGCCGGATCCCTGTGGGTATCCAACGCTGACGCGGCAATGGGGCAAATCACGCTGGGAGCAGAAGGAACCTTGCAGCTCGGTAGTTCTTCTTCCATTCTGACGGATTTCGATCATCAGGAACTGAAGGAGGGGGGTAACTTGCAGATATGGGGAAGAGGGAACCTGAGCGCGTCGGGGGGGAGTGATGGAAATCACACGACGTTCAAGGTAGGGGAAGGATTCCACGGAACAATCGAAATGAAGTCGGGATTGATCAATTGGGAAGCTTCAGCGAATGTCCTCATGGGTAATGCAGAAGCCAACGGACCGACTCTTATCTTGGATGGAGGCGGTGTTGTTACGACGGGTACTCCGGAAACACAAGTTTACAATCCAATTCTCATTGGTGAAAATGGAGCGGTTATCCGATCCTACGGAGGGAAATATGCCACCTACTACGGCCCCATTACGGGCTCCGGCAAAATATCCCATACGGACGGAGGATATGTAACATTCAAGGACATGACCGGTTTCTCAGGAGAATTTGTCAATGAGCGCGGTTCCGTCACTTTTGACTCTGCCATCCATTTTTCCAATCTGACTTCCAATTCCAGTAACGACAAATCCCTGATTACTTTGACGGGAAAAGCCGGTAGTTCCGTAACAGGAACCATCAAACTGGCTGCCAATTCATCCCTGACGATGGATATTGGCAAGGAAAATACGCTGGAAACCACTAATTTCCTCGTTTCCGGCACCGCCGCCCAAACGATTACGCTGACATCCGGCACCCTGAAGGTAACGGGCACCAACAATGCCCGCAAACAATCGGATCTTTCTTTCTCGCTCAATACAGCCGGTACGGGCAGCAACCCGACAACTCTCCATATTGCGGCCAATGCCGCCATTGATGCGGCCGACACTGTCCTTGCCACCGGATGGGAAGGCAACTCGACAATTAATCTTGAAGGAGGCACGATCAATGTCAAGGGGCTGTGCAGCAGCAATCCGACCAATGCCGTGGCCATCAACCTTAAAAGCGGTACCGTCAAACTGGGGGACTACGGTATCACGGACTACCAGTGGAGTGTCACCGGAAACCAAACCGACGCAAAGGTTTCCCTTACGTTGGGTACTGTCGAAATCATTGCTCAAGCCGATTTGAGTATTGATCCCCATCGTCTGGATGACAATGCCACGGATATCGTGACTTTGACGGATGCGGTTACCGGAACAACCTTTAACACCAACAACCATACGATAACGGTCAATGACTGCCTTGTAGGCGACGGCAAAGTCGTCAAAACGGGAGCCGGTACTCTCATCCTCCAAAAAGCAGGCACCTATGTCGGAGGTACCGTGATTAATGCCGGGACATTGCGGGCATCTCATGCCTCCGCATTGGGGGCAAGCGATGTTACTGTCAACGAGGAAGGTATTCTGCAATTGACGGCCTCCGATCCCTACTCCAACAATGTCGTCCTGACCGATACCGATTCCAAATTGCTGTGGGATACCGGCTCCGAAGGTACTCTGACAGGAACGATGAACGGTTCGATATCCGGTTCCGGAATTTTGGAAAAAACGGGTACCGGGACCATGAAGATGCTATCAGCCCAGACTCTGGAGAATTTCAATGGTACAATTCACGTGGCCGGAGGGCAGCTTCAGTTGGGCAACGCCGTCAACGGTCAATCGGTTAGTACCGGCAAGTCCCGCATTATTCTGGAAACCGGTTCCGACCTGTTCCTCAATGGAGGAGACAATGCCAGGCATATTGTCGCCGGAGATGTTACCGTCCAAGGTAAGAGCCGGATTTCCCTTTATGCCGGGTTCAACGGTCAAATCGCACTGGATCTGCAAGGAGCCATGATGCTGAACAATGATTTGACGCTCGTGAAAACATGGGCCAAGCAAATCGGCATTAGCGGTAAATTGTCAGGGAAGGGTAATCTGGTTTATGACCCGACGATTAAGGACAACGCTGCCTGGCAGGAAAACAACAAATTGATCATTTCCTCCGCCAATACGGACTACGAAGGAACGGTTCGCATGATTGAGGCGACCACCACGGCAAAAAAACGTCCGGGCTGGCTGATCTTGCAGAATGATGATGCCCTCTCGTCCGCGCAGGTGGAATTGGTTTCTACCCAGGCTTACCTCGTTGTTGATACGGGCAATGCTACGTTGAAAGGGTTGACGGGCTCCGGTTATGTCAGCTCCGGAGAAGGCAGCAACACATTGACTCTGGATATTACCGGTAGTCTTTCCAATACCTTCAACGGTACCATCGGCGATAAGATGAAGACGACGGGTGAAAATGCCTATGCGGCCAATGGGAGCCTGTCTCTTGTGAAAAACGGCGGCGGTGAATTGATTCTGAGCGGTGCCAATTCCTACACGGGAGGTACCACCGTCCAGGCAGGAACGCTCACAATAACCAACGCTTCCTCTCTTGGCGGCGGCGATGTCCATCTGGGAAGCGGAGCCACTCTGAAATCCGGCATCAGATGGGACAATTCCCTGGTATTGGACGGAGAAGCAGCCGTGGAATCCAGTCATGACAACGCTCTGTTTGCAGGTTCGACATCCGGAAACAATACCCTTGTCAAGAAGGGGGCTTCCCTCCTTACCTTCTGCGATGCTCCCGCCGATGAACAGAACGATGGAACCACCGCTCACACTGCCATCTACCAGCATGGCGATACAATCGTCTCGGAAGGAGAACTCCAACTAGGTATTCTCTGGAAAACGTACGATCAAAAAACCGAACACCGTTTCGGTACGGGAACGGTTTACATCGAAGATACGGCCAAATTCAGTTTAGGCCTCAGTTACAACACGTATGGTACCGTGAAGTTCGCCTCGGACATCACCACGAAGAATGGAGGGACTCTGGAAGTTCTCGACGGCAATCACGAACTGACGGGAACACTGACCTTCGGTCAAAATGCCGGGGATACCACGACATTCCAGGATGCGGGATGGGGCGCCAAAACCTACGGCACTGTGATTTCCGGCAAAGTCTCGGGTCACGGAACGTTGAATATCGTCAACGGAGACCAGGGAGCTTCCGATAATTTGCTGACATTGAGCAATGTTTCCAATGATTTCAATGGCACCGTCAATGTTCATAACGTGCGGTTGCGCCTGAATTCCAGTTTGGAAGGGGCATCGATCAACCTCACGGAAAGCATCAAGGAAAAACCTGACAATACGGCATTGGTTGTCAATGGGGATGAGATTACAATAGGAGGCATCTCCGGCATTGCCGAATCCTCCGTTTATGCTCAGGGAGGAGCTAGAACCTTGACTGTCGAGACAGACGGCAATGCCAATTACGCCGGTATCATCAAAGACTGGTCCGGAGTCAATGACGGTTCTGTTTTATCACTGGCAAAGGATGGAACCGGAAAACAGACACTGGCGCAAGCGGCATATACCGGTTCAACTTCCATTCTGGATGGAACTCTTGAGCTTACCTCGGCTTTCACATCCTCTTCACTGACAATATCCGGCAACGGGTATTTGAAAGGAACCGATTTGACTCTTCAGGGAACCAAGTCTCTTGTTCTTGATCTCAAGAACAGGACGACGGCTGCTCCGGCATTTATCAACTTAAGCGGAAATATCACGGGAGATACAAATTTCAGCTTGGTTCTGCATAATTTCGGCCGCGATCAAAAGAATCAGGAAGGTGCCTATGCCCTCATCACAACAACAGGAGCGGCTTCTTTGAATACCCCGGAATATCTTTCAACATGGTGGACATACGATCCGCAATCCACGGATTACTACAATTACAACCTGAAGCTCGGCGACGATCGGAAAACGCTTTATCTTCAGTTAACTGAGATAGGTTCGTGGACATGGGACGGCAACTCGTCCGGAGATCACGTATGGAGTTCGTCCAATCAAAATCCATGGACACACGAAGCCAAATACTCGGAAGGTCCCGATGGAGTAAAGATCGTTTTTGACGATTCCGCGTCACCTTCCGTTCTCATTTCCGGTCAGGTCAAACCACGTTCCGTCGATGTCAACAATAACACGATTGGCTACATGTTCTCTGCGGACGACCATACAGCCGGAAGCGGGATCGTGGATGCCGGGGAAAGCAGCAAGACTGCTTTGACAAAGAAAGGTGCCGGCAAGCTTTCTCTGGCATCCAATCTCAAGAATACCTATTCGGGAGGGACTTATCTCTACGACGGTACGATTGAAATGGGGAACTCCAATTCCCTGGGAACAGGGATTGTCGATTTCCTGGGCGGTACGTTGGGCAACGTCGCGGGAACGGATGTGACGATTACCAACGTGTTGACCGACGCCATTCCCGAATCGGCTATCGGCATCACGGACAAGCAGGCCATCAAGCTTCTTGCCGCTCCCGGGACAACGCTGATAGTAGACCATTCCTCGGGCGGAGGCCTCGTCTTCGATGACTCCGGTAAGAACAATGCGGCAGTCTCCATCTCCGGTACGGGACTTGTACAATTGTCCGGACTGGCTGCTGACGCGAAACTTTCCGGAACGGTTTCCGTTTCAGACGAAGCTTCGCTGGAACTGGTCAATGTAGTCCAGCAAGGTTCGGTCACCCTCTCCGGAAAACTCTCCGGCGTGGCGGGTACCCTTGAAAAAACCTCCGGTACTCTCGTTCTGAACCTCCTCAACGAAAGGGACACCTTCGGCGGCACGTTGAAGGCCGCCACCCTCACCGTCAGCGCCGTCGGTTCGGCGACGACCGACAAATCCCTGGGACTCTCCGGCACGATGTCG
>ERZ791927.116-NODE-116-length-89517-cov-8.951957_pt1 | contig 89517 bp, 69 predicted proteins | sample MGYA00510130_ERZ791927 | MGnify/ENA primary metagenome ERZ791927 (study PRJEB30046, sample SAMN00792055) | human gut metagenome | study: EMG produced TPA metagenomics assembly of the A metagenome-wide association study of gut microbiota in type 2...
GCTTGCGTATCTTTACGATTTCTTCTTCCGTCCTGCCTTTTGTCCCGAGGATATCTACTGTAAAGGAAGTTGTTAAAGCTGTTAGTGCTGAGCCGGCAGCGGAATAAGCTGAAGAAATAAGTCCGATGATAAACAAGATTCCTACAATTGCAGGGAAGTAGTTGCCGGTGGCTATCAACGGGAAGAGCTCATCGCTCTTTTCTACCTGAATGCCTTGGTTACCAGCAAAGATGTAAAGTAATACACCCAGCATCAGGAACAACAGAATTACGAAGAACTGTGATATAACGCTCGTAATCATGTTTTTCTGTGAATCTTTGAAGTTCTTACAGCTGAGGTTACGTTGCATCATGTCCTGATCCAGTCCTGTCATGGCAATCATTGTGAATGCCCCGGCAAAGAATTGTTTGAAGAAATATTGTTTACTGTTTATATCGTCAAAGAAGAAGATGCGTGACATGTCACTATCGGCAATTGTACTGATCATACTGCTAAGCGATAGATTAAGATCGGAAGCAATATAACTGATGCAGAGAACTACCGATACCACGAGGCAGAATGTTTTGAGTGAATCTGTCCATATCAGGGATTTTACTCCACCCCGGAACGTATAGAGCCATACCAATGCTACGGTAATAGCTACATTCAAAATGAAAGGTAATCCAAACGGTTCGAATACCAGCAGTTGCAGTGTCAAGCATACGAGGAACAAACGTACTGCGGCTCCCAGCATCTTGGAGATGAAGAAGAACCACGCGCCTGTCCGGTAGGAAGACATTCCAAAACGATTTTCCAAATATTCATAGATGGATACCAGGTTCATGCGGTAGAATAGTGGCGTCAATACGAATGCAATGATTAGTTGTCCCGCAACAAATCCCAATACCATTTGCAGATAACCGAAACTACTGGCAGCTACCATGCCCGGCACTGATACATACGTCACTCCGGAGATGCTGGACCCAATCATGGCAAATGCCACAACATACCAGGCCGATTTACGGTTACCGACGAAAAAACCTTCATTGTCGGCTTTTCTGCCGGCTATGTAGGATATAGTGAACAATATCGCAAAATAAGCGGCAATGGTGATAATAACGGATATCGGGCTCATACTATTAATTTACGATTGAACGATTTATATCGGTAATAAACTTACTCTTCATAAAGGAGATATGGTTTACGTTGTGCCTTGAACTTTTCAACATCACCTTTCCACATGGCTTTAATTTCATCAGCACTTTTTCCTTCTTTAATCATTTTCCGTACATAATCTCTTCCCACTAACAGTTCAAAGAACGGACGGAAGAAATGGTCATCCAGATTCAAGTTACGGTAGGCGTCAATGACATAGGTCAAATCTACTCCTCGCTTCCAGATTTCCTCATCGCTCGTATTGCTCAGATCTACTCCATGGCATAGTTTATTCAACTGAGGCGGATTCTTTGCTCCGGGAATACTTCTTGGAGTGAAGCTATAACTATATCCGGTCATATTGGGATGTCCATACACCTGAAATGGCAGTGAAGTTCCTCTGCCTAAGCTGACAGGTGTTGCTTCAAAGAAACAAGTAGACGGATATAAATATATCGACTTCATATTCGGCAGATTAGGAGATGGAGGAATTGGCAACTGATACCTTGTCTGGTGTGTATAGTTCTTACACTTGATAACAGCTAGATCACATTTGCGTGAACCGGGTAACCAGCCTTCTCCATTTACCATTAATGCAAGTTCTCCCAATGTCATTCCATGAACAATAGGAATCGGCAACCATCCCACACCTGATTTATATTTCATATCCAGAATCGGTCCATCTACATAATGTCCGTTTGGATTGGGACGGTCTAACAATAAGACTTTCTTATTATATTCCGCACAAACATCCATTAGCCTGCACATTGTTATATAATAGGTATAGAAGCGTAGCCCTACATCTTGTATATCTATTATTAAAATATCGAACTTTTGCATTGAGGCCTTACTTGGCTTCTTATCTTTGCCTTCATAAAGTGAAAGGATAGGTACACCCGTTTTTGAGTCTACTGAGCTGGATACGTGTTCTCCTGCATCTGCATTTCCACGGAATCCATGTTCCGGTGAAAAAATGGCAACCACATTGAACTTATTTTCCAAAAGGATATCCAATAAATGTTTGTCTCCTATCATTCCTGTATGATTGGAGAATATAGCGATTTTCTTATCTTTCAGGATGGGAAAATACTCGGAAGTCTGTTCGTCACCCAAAATGATTCGATCTTTTTGCGCTTGACACAAGAAGGCACTGCACAATAAAAGAGTCAGTAGCAGAAGTTTCTTCATAATAGTATTATTGTTAAGGAGGATTTTCGTAGCAACAAAGATAGACTTTATTTTAATATCAAAAACACTTATTTTATTATTTTTAGTATTATAATTATTAATTTGCAAATTGAAATTCCCTTGTCCAATGTTTGATATCTTAAAGAGGAAAGAGGATATACCTCATTGTGAGATACATCCTCTTTCCTTTTAAATGATGGGAAAATCTTTACTGGATATTCCAAATCAGTTTGTCTCTTCTAATGCTCGGCATAGCTGTATGCTTTTACAACGGTTGCTTTATTGCGAAGACCGGCAAAGTAATGAGTCGTATAACGACCGATGGTAATATTCCAATAGTCTGTGTAAAGCTTACCATTGACTTTTAGTAACCAATCTACATTGTCCATAACTGTTTCTCCGGGTACGCCACCATTTGCGGCTGTTACTACTATGCGAAAATCTATGCGGGCAGCTCCCTGTGCAATGTATGTTGTCTTTTTTACAGGTACAGGTTGAAAGCCTGTACTTTCACCAAAGGCGACAGGTGAACCTAAATTGAGCCATGCACTTTTAGTTGCGTCTCCCGTTGCATCTCCTACTTTTTTGCCGTCTGGAATGAGACCAGCGTCTTTATCTGCATTTGTATAAAGCGGATGCAAGGTATACTGATATTGATATTGTAGTTTCATTGTGGTGGGTTGCCCCTCATTTTCATACATCAAGTTAATGAAACGAATGTAGCCGATGGTATCTGTGTCAAAGGTTGCTTTGGATGGATCCAGTGGATACGGAATATCAAAATTGCGTTCCAGAATGATTGGACTAGCATTATAGTCGTGTACGATGACATTTTGTTTTCCTTTGATTAAAGTAATATCTTGATCGAATACTAACTTTAAATCGGTTCCTTGATACAACTTCAGATTCGCTTTGCCTGGCTTGGCGTAGTAGAACCTGCTTGCACCGGGAATTGTGTTATAGTATTTCAATACATTGGTATTATTAGCCAGCAATTTACCATCTAACTCTACCTTATAGATATTATTTTCAGCCGATGTCGTTACTGGTGTGTAATGACCTATTTGGAACTGAGCCATATCGTCTCCGACTGGAATGGCATCGTAATCCACTTCCATTTTTTCACATGACCCCATAAAGGAGGTGGCTAAAAGAGCAATGCTTATATACTTTATTTTTTTCATATCATTATTTATTTAAAATAAAACATTAGTTTTCAGGGTATTCACCTGGGTAGGCGAACCAAGGGATAGAACACTGATAGTTGGGTGCTGTACCGGGAATCGGTTTCAGTTTCTCTAATGATTCTATGTTCCATGTATACTCTGAATTGTAACGCGGGCGAATGCGATAACAAGGCGAGCCATCATTATAAAGATTATATGCCGCATTTCGGAATTCGATGTCTCTGGCAGCACCCAAGAAGTAACCTTTGAATACCTTCGTGGCATCTTCATCACGTTTCACTTCAATCAAACGTGTGGCGTCCCAACCGTTACCCTTGGCTGGATAGTCACCAGTATACTGAATATCATAATGATATTTGCGTAAGTCGGTCCACGCTTCTATACCTCCCCAAGGATAAAGTGAAATAAACTTTTGCAGCATGATGTGCGATAGAGTCAGATTCGCTTCTCCTAATCCTTCTACGTAGGGACCGGCATAATATTCGTTTGCCAGAGCATTGTAGACACTTTTAGTAATTTTGTCTCCACCACCAACAACTCCCTTGTTTCCCGGATAGAGTGGGGTGACAGTGAAATCCAAGTCATTGCGAACACCTTCTTTGAAAGCTATATAAGCAGCTCCTTTATTACCTTTCTTCCAATATGCTTCAGCAAGGCACAACTTAATTTCTGCAGCAGTCATCAGTACATAAGGTGCGTCATCACGAAATATCCAACGACCAATGCCATCGTTAGGCAAAGATGTTGTGGAATTCTTTACTGTTGTGGTACGGCCATAAAGATGTGGAGTAGTCTTGATTCCAGCAGGGTTGGTGCGGGAAGTATTATTCCTTCCTCCGTAATATTGGTGGGCTTTTACACTGTCAGGATTGTCAATATAGAGGTATTCAGGGTCACTGTCGGTACTCAATTTTACTGCTACACGAGGGTCATAGTGGCCGGTTAAGTTAATCAGTGTATCTGCTATATATTGCTTTTCGAGCAATTCATATTGATAATATGGATTAGGAGGCGTTGCCTGTTTGATGCGTTGACCGTCTGTTCCATATTTAGGTATGGTTCCTGTCATAATCTGTACCATATAATCATGTTGATAGTAAGTGGTACCTAGGTTTCCACGTTGCGTTCCCCAGAAGTTGTTAAATCCAGAAGAAGATACACTCGCTGAGCCACCCTCCATTTCAACCATTGCATCATCGGCAGATGTTTGCAATGATTTATTGGCGGCTTCAATTAATTCATCGGCATACTTCTCGAGGAAGTCTGATTTGTTTGACAGAGATGACAGGTTACGTACAATTACACCGTAAGCAAACTTTTTCCATTTAGTAATGTCGCCTTTGTAAACCCAGTCGTTAGCAGAGATTTTTGAGCCGTAAACGGTTTTATCTTCCATTTCCAAATATTCAATAGCTTTGCGAGCCCATTCACGGACAGCTTCATAGATGTCAGCCTGAGAATCATAATCAAACCGGACGCGTTCATTGTCAAATGCCTGTTTAAGTGGCAATTCGCCATAAACTTTGGTCAGCATATCCCAACTATATGCTTTAATGGCATAACCAATGCCGGCAAGATGCCAATGTTCTGCTTCAATGGCTTGGTTCAGTAAATTTTCAAGGTTCATACCTTGATTCCAGTAAACAGTACGCCAAATTAAGGCGCCAGTATCACTACTTTGTGGATAATAGTGATTACCATAATTGGAACCATATGAACTCTGTGTAGAACTCCACATGGAAATCATAGGCAGAATAGCATATGTTAAATCCCACGTAACGTCTTGATAAGTTTGCAGGATGCCAGACAGATATAGGTAGTCTTCTACATAATCAGGAGAGTCAACATTCTTATTTACATCCAGATAGTCGTCACAACCGGTATTGAATAACATCAGTAGAGATAAAAATGGAACTATTATAAATTTCTTCATATTCTTCATATTAATAGGGTTTATGATTTAGAATTGTATGCTTAAACCACATGTGACACCCCGTGGACTCGGAATTCCCCATGTATCGTAACCTTCGCCACCTACACCACCGGCAGAAGCAGACATTGTATTACCTACAGCATCCAGACCATTGTAGTTGGTAATAGTGAAGAGATCACTTCCGGATACGTAAATTTGAGCATAACTAAGCAGACCATTAGTTGCTTTTTTAAGGAACTTTTCAGTAAATGTATACGATAGACGTAATTCTGACATACGCAGATAGTTGATGTTGGGTTGAACCCAGTCCCGGGCAGAGCCCGCGTAAATCGTACCACCATAATTACCGTATGTGATGGCGATATTGTTCGGTGTCGGATTCTCTGAGTTTTCATTACCATCCTTCAATACGCCAGGAATAATAACAGAGCCTTGCTCGCGTTTCTTCACTGAATCCCAGTCGATACCATTTTGTGCTAAATATCGGCCAGTTCCATTAATTACAGTTGATTTGAATTTGCCGGAAAACATTGCACTAAGGCGCCATTGACGTTTGAAAGTTACTTCCGTTGAGAAACCGAAACGTAGTTTAGGTTCGCGGTCACCGATGTGCGTCCATTCTGAACTTACACGTGGAGCTCCCGTAGTGGGATCTATTAATACTTCACCTTTGTCGTTACGTTCAAAGTCAAGACCATGAATAGAAGTAACAGGATCACCTACCATTGTTCCTAAACGAATACCAGCTGTATTTCCATTGGTATAGGTGTCATAAAATTCTGCCATAGGAAGGCTGATTGTCTTAGAACCGGTATGTGAAAGGTTAACACCTACATTCCAGCGCCATCCATTGTAATTATGGATGATGTCTCCATCGATATGTCCTTCCCAGCCCCAAGTTTTAAAGTCACCCAGATTACGGGTGTTCAAGACGAAGCCTGTAGCGTATGATAAGCGGAAGCCTCTTACTATCTGATCGGTACAACGAGTGCGGAAGTAAGTGAAATCTGCAACGATTCGGTCATTTAGGAAGCGACCTTCTGCTCCTATTTCATAACTGGTTGTCATCTCAGGCTTCAGTTTTGAGTTTGGACCCGTGAACCCATATTTATAGCCTCCTCCTCTAAGTTCTGTGGGTTCCAGTTCTGGATTAATAGAAAGTGGAGATGTGTCTTTACCCACTTGTGCTACAGCACCTCTTAACTTCAAGTAGTTTATAACTTCATTTCCTTTGAATATAGGCAATTCGGTCAGGACGAATGAGGCTTCCAATGCCGGATAAAAATAACTCCGGTTATCGGTAGGCAGTGTTGAAGCCCAATCGTTACGCCCACGTAAGGTAATGAATGCCATGTTATCCCAGCCAAATTCTGCTTGTGCGGAAATAGCCTGAATGCGGCGAATTGTAGAGCGCTTTTTGGCGATAATGGTTTTTTGGTCTACGTTATTGATAGAAGCCATATCCCATACGATGTAATTTTTGCCATAAGAACTCAAGCGTGTTATTTTGTTTTCTACCTGATGATAACCAACTTGTGCGGTTACAGCCAGTTTCCCATCAAAGAATTTATCATTCCAACCTGCAAGTATATTCATAGAAAGGTCTGAGAAGTTTTCTTTAGCCAAATTGTATACCCCACCAAGGCTGGGTTGTATATCATAGTTGTTTTTAGCCCATAGCGGATGCTCTGATGTTTCAAATGTTTGTGTGCCTATATCCCAACCATATTGTGCCCGAAGGAAAATATGAGAATTCGGCTGGATAATACCAGCTATGTTACCAATAATTCTGTCGGATTCATCATAATACTTGTTCTTATTCATCAAGAACAGTGGATTGTACATGTCTCCGTCCACATATGGGTATGGATAACGCATATGTACTCCGTCTGGGTCAAGATAATTACTCATGTCATCCACAAGCGGCCAGCGGAGTGCATAATAAAGTGGTCCGCTGGTACCTTTAGGCATTTTGTTGTTTTGAGTAGATGCATACTGCATGGATGATTCAAAACGCATCCACTTGGTAATATCTGCCTTGCCTGATAAAGAGAAGTTGCTACGTTGGTAATCGGTATTTTTAATAGTGCCAGTCTGATCGGTGAATGAAGCGGCTGCCCGCATGGTTAGCTTCTCTGTGCCGGTTTCCACTGATACATTGTGTACCTGTGTGAATCCTGTTTGCAGAATTTGATCAAGATTATTATAGAGTTTAGTTCCTTCAGGATAAAGTCCACCAAAACGAGCTGTATTGAAATAGTTGGTTACACCATAATTTCCATTAGAATATTTAGTCTGGGGATCAGGTAATCCATAGGATGTATCCCAACGGAAGCGATTACTGTATGAAACCTTGCCCTTGCCCGCTGTACCTTTCTTGGTGGTAATGATGATTGCACCGTTGGAGGCATTTGAGCCATAGAGTGCTGCAGCTGCGGCTCCTTTCAACACAGTGATATTCTCGATGTCTTCAGGGTTGAAGTCATTACCACGTGATGAAAAGTCCAATGTACGGCTATCATAAACATCATCTACAGCCATGCCACTGCTTGCCGAGAAAGATGAGTTGTTCATTGGGATACCATCGACAACGTAAAGCGGCTGGTTACTACCGGACAATGAAGTGATACTGCGTAGTGTTACTTGTGTTGACGCTCCCGGAGCACCGGAGCTGGATACAACGTTCATACCTGATACGCGTCCTTGCAGTGCTGTGATGAAATTATCTCGTCCGGATTCAGCAATTTCATCCGCAGTTACTTTTTGTACAGACGAACCGATACCACGTTGTACGCGTTTCAATCCGAATTCCGTAACAACGACCTCGTTCAGCATATTGGCATCTTCTTCCATTTGCACATTAATTTGTGCCTTAGTTACTTTGACAGACTGTGGCTTACAACCTATATATGAAAATTTGAGTATAGCTCCTTGTTTAGCAGCGATTGTATAGTTTCCATCAGCATTAGTAATTACGCCTTGACCGGTTCCTTGTATTTGAACACTTGCCCCGGCAAGAGGCTCATCAGCAGAATCGGTAACTCTACCTTTAACCGTGATTTGGGTCTGTTGTTGCATTACTTCAGTAGCAGGTGAAGTTGGTTTACCCGCAATGTTGTTAGGACTGGCATTTATACTGATAGCAGGTACTATTAGCATAGCAGCTATGCCCATTGAGATTTCTTTAAATCTATTCATAAGAGTCTCATGGTTTAAATTGTTTTTCTTGTTGGATAAAATAGTGACACTATTGTATTGCCGTGACTTACAGGATAATACAATAGTTGTGGCAGTTTGAGTACTTCGCTATGTACTATTGCTTTTGTTTGTGCGATCTTCATTCATAATATTGATGATTTTGTTGTTAATTAAAATAGCTTCTTCGAATTTAAAGATAAGGATAGTTGATTTGAATAGCTGAGGCTATTCTTTTCTGTTAGGTAAGTTCTTGTTCCATAGGCGTTTCTTCTATTTATAGGTTTAACTTATATTTTATCTCTATTACTTTTATTTATGTACTATATAAGTACCAAGAGAACGCAAAGTTTTTTTAAGGCTATTCTGTAGAACTCTTAGAATGCATAATTTCTTTGGAAAGGAACTTTTCCAAAAAACTGTTATTAGTAAGTTGGAGTAGGATTAGAAAGTCCGTGCAAAATTGCATCTTAGCCTGAAGACTAAGAAGTATGATAGAAGATTCTTAAACTTATATATAGGATTAATGATACAAAATTGTTAGCAAAGAATATGCTGAAGCAATAATTATACCTATAATTGTCCCATTATTATTTGCTTATGTTCTGATTATTGGTAAATTTGCCAAAAACAGGAACCTGTTTTGTGTTATAATGCCAATAATTGGAATATAAAGTTGTAGCTATGGAACTATATCGGAGCATAATAGAAGATTTGAAAGCATGGAAACGTAATTCCGAAAGAAAGCCCCTTATATTGAAAGGAGCACGTCAAACCGGAAAAACTTGGATTCTTGAGTATTTCGGGAGAACGGAGTTTAAGTATACGGTCAAATTTAATTTTGATAAGGATCATTCTATCCATGAGATATTTGAAACAACCAAGGAACCCTCACGAATTATTTCACAACTATCATTGCTCACTGACAGTCCTATTCTGCCGAGCGAAACCTTACTCATTTTCGATGAAATCCAAGAATGCAATCCTGCCTTAAATGCATTGAAGTATTTTTATGAAGATGCGCCTGAATATGCTGTTGTAGCGGCAGGCTCCTTGTTAGGTGTAGCTTTGTCTAAAGGCGATTCATTCCCGGTAGGCAAAGTTGAGTTCCTGAATTTATATCCTCTTACATTTAAGGAATTCTTAAAGACAACCAATGAAAAACTATACAACTATATTGAAGAGCTTACTGAAATAACTCCTTTGCCACAATTTGTTACCGACAGGCTTAGTGAACTGTATCAGCAATATTTGGTTATTGGCGGAATGCCTGCCGCAATAAACTATTTTCTCGAAAACAAAGGCATGGAAAAAGTGAAAAAAGAACAGCAAATAATACTGAATGCCTATACTCTGGATTTCTCTAAACATGCAGAAAATAAGGATATTCCCCGTATTATTCACATCTGGAATTCCATCCCTAGCCAGTTGGCTAAGGAAAACAGAAAGTTCCTGTATAAATTGGTTAAGCCCGGTGCGCGTGCTCGGGATTATGAAGACGCTTTGCTTTGGTTGGAAAGTGCCGGCTTGATTTACCGGGTATTTTGTACAACCAAGCCGTTTCTTCCTTTGAAGGCCTATGATGATCTATCAGCATTCAAAGTCTATTTATCCGATGTCGGACTGTTGCGTGAATTATCCGGTCTTCCGTCCGAAATCGTATTTCTTGGCAATGATACTTATACGGAATTTAAAGGTGCTATTGCCGAAAATTATGTTTTGCAGAGTTTAGTTCCTCAATATGATATTCTTCCACGTTACTGGACTTCTGTAGGAAAAGCAGAAGTTGATTTCGTCATTCAGTCTGGCGGTGAAATTATCCCTGTTGAGGTGAAAGCTCAAACTCGGTTAGGAGGTAAAAGTTTGTCTGTTTATGATGCGAATTATCATCCGACATATAAACTGCGTTATTCATTGAATAATTTGAAACAGGATGGTACATTGATTAATATACCTTTATATCTGGCAGATTGGACAAAGAAGATCGTTAACTTTTTAATATATCGCTAATTAAATGGTCATTAAATTAATGACCATTTAATTAGCGATATATTACACTATATTTGTTTATGTTCTGATTGCCAAGGGACATTTTGTAGAATGAAACAGCTTTAATAAGTTACAGATTCCGATAAATCACTTTCTGCATTTTTCTTATCGAGTGCTGTTACGAAATAAGTTCCTTTTTCATTCAGTTTGAATGTGGTATCTTTAGTGGTCCCTATTAAGCTGGCTATTTGGTTGATGCCATTATCTTTATACACTGCATAATAAGCAGCTTGTACTCCACTCCATGATAAATTACTTCCACTTACGCGGACATTGGTCGGAGTATTTGGCTTTTCAGCTATGGTTCTGCCTAAGTAGGGGAGCAAGACAGGAGTTTTATATACATTCCTGATTACATCCATAATCCTGACTTTATTTTCTACCAGATATTTAACGCTATACAAAACACTTCCTTTTACTTTTGGTTTTGTTTTTGCAAAATCGAACTGTTTTTGCAGATCCTCGGACGACTGGAATTTGCTGCCATATGCCGGGTCACCAAATTTATAAACTCCATATCCTACTAAAAGATGATTCTCATAAATATATTGTGACCATAAATTTAGTCTCTGATTAAAACTGCTCTCTTCCGTGCCCGTAGCAAAATACAATTGTGGAATTACAACATCCACCCAGCCTTCTTTCGACCACTTTTTCACATCTGCAAACAAAGTATTATAGTTACTATCCATATTGGCCGCGGGGCTGATTGAGAAGATCACATCAGGACGAGTCTCGATAATAGTCTTTTGAATATTCTGGATTACTACATTTACATTATTTCGTCTGAAATCAGCAATATTATCAAATTGTGCCTTACCATATTTTTCATATTCCGCATTATCATTCATGCTCTCAGACGCTTCTAATGCAGGATAGAAATAATCATCCATATGAATACCGTCAACATCATATTTAGTAATAATTTCCTTGACGATTTGTGTTATGCGGGTTTGCACCTCGGGTAAAGCCGGATTATAAATCCGAATCTTTTCGTAATCCTTAGTCAGTTCAGTAGGAATCTTTGGATCCAACAGAGGAAATGCCGAACCTTTATTTGCCCGGGTGGAAATACGATAAGGATTCAACCAGGCATGGAATTGAATATCTCGTTTATGAGCTTCTTCAATAAGAAATCCCAGAACGTCATAACTTGGCTTAACTCCGGCAGTTCCTGTGATATACTTGCTCCAAGACTCGTATTGCGAATCATAAAATGCATCTGCCATTCCCCGAATCTGGAAGAATATTGCATTCATTTTGTTTTCGAGTAATAAGTTCAGATAGTCAATATACTTTTGTTTCTGAACAGTAGCATTGTATTCCTCCATGGGCCAGTCGATACCCCAGGCTGTAGTTACCCATACTCCACGTAACTCTTTTTGAGGCAAAGTCGAAGGCGTATTTTCTTCCGGTGGCGGTATAATATCATCTTCATTGTCCTTACTACAAGATGCGACAAATGCAATGAAAATAATCAAGGTTATATATTTCAAATATTTCATTCCTAAATTCAGAATAATGAAGCCGCCTAATTCTCACTCATTAGACGGCTCCTATGTTAATACTATAATTTATTTGATTAAAAAACGAAGATAGTTATTAATCTTCTTCCTCTTGTTTGATAGGGAATTCACAGATTACAAATCCAGAATCTGTACGTGAGCCGAAAATGCAGAGTTTAGCATCCTTTCCATTTTCATCTTTCTCTATAAGATAATCTGTTTGTGCCAGAGCTGCTCCATTACCACTTCCACCCAAGATGAATTTATAATCAGGATTATGATTATCTCCTTCATCAAACTTCTGCATTGCTTCAGCCACTGTACTCCCCTTGGTCAGATTGTAAACAACCAAGGAAGGAGTTGCTTTGGATGCACTTCCTTGTCCGGCACTACAAACTATCAGATAACGTTCCTCATTAAAGGTAAATATCCTGGGAGCAACCGCTTCTGTTTCCAAGTTCGATTTGTTCATTGCATATTTACTTCCAAGAGATTCATCAACCAATGTAACGGGCAATCTTACTCCTGACCATACATATTGGTCTGTATCTTCTATCCTATACACATTGGTAACCATAGTCGCATCAGCACTTGAAGTCAGTACTTTCGGTTCACCTATTGTCTTATGATTACTTACGGTCAATCTCAAAAATTTAGTAGACGCATTATCTCCAAAGAAGATAAATCCATTACCGTTTTTATCGATGTTGACTGATATGTTATCTCCATGTCTGTTTCCAGCTCCAGAAATGTCCGATACTTTGATATCGGCAATAACTTCAGGTTTAGAAGTTGGTGTATCCCAATAATAAATCTTCAATGGTGATGCTTGAGAACCTGATAGGGATGCAATATATACATGTCCGTTTGCCAATGCTCCCATATTATAAGAATAGGTTCCCCCCGTTACGCCCGTAAGATCCAACATTATCGGTTTAATTTCACCTTTCTTCAGTTCAGACACCTTAAGAAGATGTGGAGCAGTTTTTCTGCTGACAATCAATACATGTTCACCATCATAAGAAGCACATCTTGTCAATAGGCTTCCATAATCAGGATAGATATTGTCTCCGGAGAAATCATATACTGTAGGCTTCTCGAAATCAGCTCCGTATACCGGAATTCTTTTTCTGACTCTTATAAAATATTCTTTGTATCTCTTTTGATTTACTATCCGAAGAACCAAAGTTTTAGAAGCAGTTTCTTCATCCATGGAGAAATCCAATACCGAATTTTGAAGAGTAGCTCCATCAGAAAGCTTCGCGTCCAGATTAAGAGCAGAGAAGTTCGTTGTCATATCCAAGCGCGGGAAATTGATGATTTTATTGTCTTCATCAATAGTTCCTTCTACAACTGTATTGCCATCTGCACCTGCATTGGTTATTTTGATAGAAAGAAGTTCGGTATCATAAGGTGCTATATGGCTTTTCGGATAATCCTCATCGCAGGATACCAGACCAAGTCCCAGCAATACAGCCAAAAATCCTATATTTCTTATTAATTTATACATAATCTCATGTTTTAGTTTAAAATAATTTCCATGATTTCATTGATTCATGTTGTCAATTGATGCCTGTTGGCCAACCTTCAGTCTGAGTCAAAGTATATCCTTTATTCTTATAGTCCGAAATTTGATTCGTACCAATAGGAGAAAGATACGGATTAACGTTAGGAACGTTCAGGAATGGTAGTCTACCCTGATTCTGTGTGGGATAGAAGAAACCATTCATCTTAGCTGCATTAGTTCCATCATATACTGTAAAGCTTCCGTCTTTGCCCATTACTCTGAGTTTCCCTTTATTCTCATCCTTCAACTCGCTTTTTACTTCATTGTTGAAATTAACCCAGGTACCAATCAACAAATCTTCATTCTTATCGGTATCCATGTATTCCAGCTTTTTCCAACGCCTTAAGTCAATGATACGTGAAAATTCAAAAGCAAATTCCATTCTTCTTTCCCGTCTGATTTCCCAAAGCAATGCCGGTACAGTAGGGTCTCTATGGGGATCTTGTGGAAGTGCGTCCAACTTCATTTCAGCTGTCATAGTTACTCCTAAAGCTTTGGCTTCATCTGCCACCGGTCTTTTGCGAATTAGATTGATAGATATATCTATATCACTCTGAGAGACCTCTGCACCACCCAGTGTTGCAAGTTCAGCTTTCGCTTCAATCCAGTTTAGCAAGACTTCAGCATAACGCAGTACCGGATAACCTGTTACGTTTTTCTCGCTTTGGAATTCGGCAGCCGGAGAACCACCACTTTCAATATAACTCAGTCCACTTCGTGGGATAAACTTTGTTACATATAAATAGCTACTCTTGGATCTTGGAGTGGGTTTAGTATAGAAGCTGGCTTCAAAACGAGAATCTCTTGTTTTAATCAGATTGCTAAGAGTAAAATCATCTACATTTTCCAAAGAAGAGGTCTGCCAATCCTTACCATCTGTACAGATGAACGCTTTAATCAAATCCAGGTTTGGACCAACATCGGTAGGGTCATTCATATTACAAGTTGATGCGATGGAATGCGTAACATTTTGACCAGCATCATATTTTCTGTATAAAATGCAATCCTTGCTGTTGGTTAAGTCAGTAGAACCGAATAATTTACGGAAATCTTCAACAATACCATATTTGCCACTATTCATAACCATCTCTGCTGCAGCAACAGCTTGATCGAAGAACTTTTTAGCCCGTTCGTTATTTTTATAATAATATTTCTGCCAGCTTGCCTCAAACAGAGCCCATCTTGAAACCATGGCAGCTACTACGTAACGATTCACATATTGACCTCCATCATTCAAACGAACGTTATGTAATGCATACTCAAAATCGTTGTAAACTGCATCCATAACCTCGTTTCTCGGAGTGCGGTCTTTGTATAAGCCATCCTTATCCGTATTCTGAACTTCTGTGTCGTAATAAGGAACATCGCCAAAAACATTTACCAGACGAGCATATTCCAGTGCTCTGAAGAAGCGTCCAACACCTGTCCAATGGTTATATTGTTCGTCTGTCAATATTTCAGGCATTAGATTAGTGATACGGTCAATCATAACATTTGCTTTTCTAACCCAGGCAAAATTCCATGTAGGACCGGTAAATTCACTTTGCCACATCATGTCCAGACTTGTACTTCCTTTAGATGTAGGAACTGTACGCCCAAACTGTGTTTGAGTGGACATCCTCACTGCATCGTCATTAAACGTATAATTGGCGTTAGGAGCATAAGTCGTTGTATACTTTAATCCATACCCCACAAAGAAGTTTGTGTAAAAAGCATTAGCATATAGACGTACTCTATCTTCATTGGTCCAATATGCATCATCCTCAGCCGTAGTCAATGACGGGCGGTCGAGCACATCATTACAGTTCGTAAATAATAAAACGACACCGGCTAAAATTATAAATATTTTTAATTTCATAATGATTCTATTTTAGAAGGTTAATTGAACACCACATGATAAACTTTTGAATACCGGTGTACCGGTACCTGTACGTCCAAGGTTATAATTGGTGGAGAACATAGAATATCCTGATATAGCTTCCGGATCAATAGGTAATCCTCTCAGGTTATCAAATGTAAAGAAGTTCTCCAATGACATATAGACTCTTGCTTTGCTGATGTATATCTTAGATAAGATATTTGTCGGAACGGTATATCCCAATGTTATATTCTTGATTCTTAAATAAGACATATCCAGTAGATAGCGGGATTGTTTCTGCATAGCAAATCCAGTATCACTGCCACCTAAGTCCCATGCTCTGGGATAGAAAGCATTGATACGTTCTTCTGTCCAATAGTCTGTTGTAAAGGTCTTAGGTAGTGCACCTTCCTTTGCATTATACCCAGGAATTGCTAATTGGCCGCTACCCCAAATCTTGCGTTTTCCAATACCTTGGAAGTAAATAGAAAAATCAAAGCCTTTATAATCGGCACCTAATCTGAAACTGTATTCATAGCGAGGAGTAGTATTACCGATAACAGTTTGGTCACCTGGATTGCCATTTGTACTGGTACCCGGAGTAATGTAACCATCACCGTCAAGATCTACAAACTTAGTATCACCAGGAGAGAAGATTAGTTTATTCCCATCTTCATAGTGCACCTGATAAACTGGATATTCTGAAGATTGCTTATAGGTGGTACGCGCTGTCCCGTTATAAATAACGATAATCTTTTCAATCTGGCCGTCTGCTCCATATACAAAATCTTCTTTTTGGAATAATCTGTCGGTTACAAAACCGTAAATATCCCCATAGCGCCTTCCGGTCGAGTAGACAGTCCCCAAACTACGATCTTCCCATGGAGTCAGGTAGTCAGCACCCTTTGTAATGAAAGTTGATGCGTCTGATATAGATGCTGTCACATTAATACCCACCCCGTTGGCAAAACGATGGTTGAAGTCAGCTGACAATTCCCAACCCTTGGTTCTCAAACTACCATAGTTGCCACTAGGGGCAGCTGCACCAAGAGTTACCGGCAGGCTTTCACCAGGAATAATCATATTCTTCGTATCACGTTGGAACCAGTCGAAAGTTACTCCGAATTTGTTATTAAAGAATCTGAGATCGATACCGAAGTCCAACGTTTCAATTTGCTGCCAGCTAATATCGCTGTCCACCAATGATGGAGTACCGAACATAGGTGTTTTATTTCCACTTCCATCCAGCCATGATGATTGACCATCTGACAATATGGATTTATACAGAGTGTTTGAAACGGATTGGTCACCAATACTACCCCATGAAGCTCTGAATTTACCGAAGCTTAAGATATTGTTAATAGGTGCCATAAACTTTTCATTGGTAAATACCCAGCCGGCAGAGAAAGAAGGGAACCACTTCCAACGCAGATGCTTTGGGAACTTGGATGAACCATCCCGACGTATATTTGCTTCAACGAAATATCTATCTTCAAAAGAATAGTTGAGACGACCAAAAAAGCCTAACTGCGCTTCCCAGTTACGGTTTCCTTCAATAAATTGATCTCCGGAAGCCAACGGGAATTGCGGATTTGTCAAGTCAATTAGATTTGTTTTCCAACCTTTATATGAACTCCATTTATTGGTAACTCTGTTCATACCTGCCATAAACTTGAATGCATGTTGCTTTTCTGGGCCCAACAACAAGTTGTAAGTGGTATAAATGTTGAAAGTATTATTATCAATAGATTTACTGTTATTGCCTACTTGGCTGGCACTTGGACCGGAACTGTTATAGTATTTGTTCACAGGAAAACGATATGCAGGCATGCCGCCGGTCTCTACTCTCTCTCCTTGTTCGTTAACAAACACCTGACTACCGTTTTCCATCCAGGCGGTGGGAGCATACCACATTTCACCAGCCTCATATTGCATTACGGATGAATTCGTTTCAGTAGTTTGTCTATCATACGTATAGTCAAACTTTACATCCCAATTTTTGGTTAAATTCAGTGTGAAACCTAAATTGATATTGTAGTATTTATTTTGCAGGTTATCCGTATTAGCAGCTGCCATTTCGTAGGTAGGTTCTTTTAACGGATTGCCATTTTCAGTCACTCCCATAGGCATTAGCGGACTCCAACGATAAAGATATAACCATGGGTCGGCAGTTGTATTTCCAATTCCCGGATAGCGTTTGTTACGATCTGAATAGATTGAGCTTGCTCTTACAGTAATATACTTATTGATTTCTGAAGTAACACTAACTGAAGCATTGTATCGTTTGAAGTCATCCTGCTTAGCCGTTTTTGACATACCGCTCTGATCCAGATAGCCTAATCCGATATTATAGCTGGTCTTGCCACTCTTACCGTTAACAGACAAGTTATGGGTCATTGTCGGCGTCCAATTTTTAATCATGGCTTTAGCACCGTCATAAAGTCTGTATCCATATTTATCTTTTCCGTCATAGAACCAGTCGCGACCGTACACTACCGGATCATTCCATTTTACTTTTCCACCATATAGGTTTTGCCATTCAATAGCCTTTTCCAGACTTTCAGGACTAATACGCCAGAAACCGCCGGCTGGCATCGGTTCTCTTCTGTTTGTTTGTGCATCCAATGTATATTGTAATGCTTCTATACCGCCAATCTCGATTTTCTTAGCAGGATCTTGCCAAGAAAAGTTGTTCGAGTAGCTTATTTCAAATTTATCACTTTGTGCCCCTGATTTTGTGGTTATCAGGATTACACCAAATGCAGCTTTAGAACCATAAATAGAAGATGAAGCAGCATCTTTCAAAACAGAAATAGATTGAACGTCATTAGGATTTACCATCTGGATACTTGGGATTTCCACGTTGTCCAATAAGATGAGTGGTGTATTGTTTCCTGAAATAGAGCCGACCTGACCACGAATTTTAATCAAAGGGTCTGATCCTACTTCACCGGTTGGGATCGTGATATTAACTCCCGCTACTGCACCTTGTAATCCACGACCAATATCAGCGATAGGACGGCTGTCTAATGTCTTATTTACATCGACTGTTGCTACTGCTCCTGTCAGGTTAGCTTTCTTTTGTGTACCGTAACCTACCACTACTACTTCTTGTAGCAATTCACTATCTTCTTTCAGAATAATTTTCATAGTTCGGGCAGCTTTCACTTCTTGAGTCTGGTAGCCTATGTATGAAATCTTTAAGGTAGCTCCTGGCTTTACAGTCAGCGTAAATTTACCATTAATATCCGTAATACCACCATTTGTAGTTCCTTTCTCTATAATACTGGCTCCAATAACCGGTTCACCGTTGGCATCTACAACCAAGCCGTTAATCGTTTGGGTTTGTAGTTGCTCTGTCACTTCCAAAGGGCTGTCGGAGGCAACCTGAGTAGCTAGTACATTTCCACTGTTTAAAAACAGCGTACCGATAGCTACTGCCATGAGGAGTTTGCTATGCGTTAATCCTCGTTTTTTGCGATCTTCATTCATAAAAGATTGATGATTTTGTTGTTAATCAAAATAATTTTCTCAAAATTTAGGGTAAGGGTAGTGAATTAGAAATAAACGGAATTATTTCTTCTATTAGGTAAGTTTCTGTTCCATAGGCGTTTCTTCTATTTATTAGGTTTGACTTATATAGTATCTCTATTTGTTTTCATTTACCGTTCCAAGAGAACTTAGTATTTCTGCTATCGGTCAAAAATTAAAATACACTAAATACTGTTACGATTTAGTTGGTCATTTTAAGAGATAAACTCGTTATTAACAAAGGTGACGAAACGCAATTTCTTCGTTTCTTCTTAGCAAAGATATATTATAATTTAATATCAAGAACATTCCTTTGCATTTATTTAACTTTATATTTATATGTTTGCAAATGAGAGGTTATTATACCCTTATTAATATGTTTTATATACAAATATTAAGGTTCTTCAATATTTAATGAATGGAAGTCAATTAGACCATTCATTGGAGTTTCTTCAATAATATCCAGCTCAATATCAAACTCATTGGCAACTTCTCTCAAAATTTTGGCATAACTATAAGCCAATGATCCAACAAAACGGATTGGATAGTTCTTATAATCATATTGGCAAACATTCCTTATGAAGAAATTGCGTAAATTAGTAGTTATTAGATCATATACATAATCATCGCTTGTATAATCTGCCAGAAAATACGAAATAGTAGAGAGGAAACGATTAGGAAATGGACGATTATAAACAGATTCCATTACTTCATTCGGGCTAATACGAAACTTTTCAAAGAAATCGGCCATAATATCTTTGGGTGCTAAACCTTTTAATACGTCTGAAAGAAAATGCTTGCCCAGCACTGCCCCGCTGCCTTCATCGCCCAATATATACCCACCAGCTCTGACATTTTTTACTATAATTTTCCCATTATAAAAACAAGAATTGGAACCTGTACCTAAAATACACGCAATTCCTGCTTCACATTTAAATAGACCACGGGCAGCCGCAAGTAAATCGCTTTCTACTTGAATCGGAGTTTTGAACTGTGCTACTAATGAGGCCCCCAATACATTCTTTTTTTCATAAGAAGTACAACCAGCACCATAATAATATACTTGCTCAAGCTTTCTTTTGAAAAAAGTCTCGGGTAAACCTAAACGCACACTTCGGCTGATCTCTCTTCGGGTTTGGAAGAAAGGATTAAGTCCCTCAGTAAAAACACGTTGTATCAGGTGATTGTCTTCAACTAAGGCCCACTCAGTTCTTGTTGAACCACTCTCTGCAATCAGTTTCATACGCAGTTAGATTTAGAATTGGATACAAATATATAGTTTTTTTTAATATACCAGCACAAAAACTTCCAAAACTTCATTTTATCATCCCGTTCTTGGAGAGTGTACTACTCAATAAAACGAGTATTCGATAGATATAGGGTAGAAACGAGAAAAAATATGTGTTACCGGATAGTTCCACAAGTCTATATTGAATAAATGTAATCCGTTTTCTAATATGTAAAACATCCCTTATGCAGGGTTACACCTTTTGTAATAAAGGGTGTAGCCATTGCAGCCAAAGGGTGTAGTCATCCAAAAGAAAGGGTGTAGCCCTGTGAAACCACGCTTACACCTACTTCTCGAGAGGGATAAAAGGCTTTTCTTTAAAAAGGAAACTAGCCTAAGAGTCTATATTTATTAACTGGAATAAAAAACGCTTTTTATAGTCTGCTCCATACCGTAGCCATACCTGAGATGTACTTGCTCCGTACATTCTCCACTCAGAGATACTTCTGACTGGAGAAAGTACGGAAAAGGTACGGAGCAAGTACGTCTCAGATATGGCTGAAAACAATGTAAACCATAGAATAATATTGTATACACTAAGTTCTCTTGGAACTTGGTAAACCTCTAAAAATAATAAGAGAGATAAAATATAAGTTAAACCTATAAATAAGAAAAAACGCCTATGGAAGAAAAACTTGTCTGACAGAAGAAATAGATCTGACTAACTATTTCTATCTGATTATCCTTACCCTAATTTTTGAGAGAACTATTTTATTTAACAACAAAATTATCAATCATTTATGAATGAAGATCGCAAAAAACGAGGATTAGCAAATAGCAAATTCTTCACAGCAGTAGCCATCAGTGCACTGTTTTTAGGAAGCGGTAATGCGATGGCTAACCAGGTTGCTTCGGATCATGTTTCAGAAGTAACAGAGCAGTTACAATCTATCAATGTTACAGGTTTGGTTGTAGATGCGACAGGCGAGCCGGTTATCGGTGCCAGTGTGGTAGAAAAAGGGACAACTAATGGTATTGTTACTGACGTTAATGGAAAGTTTGCACTGAGTGTAAAATCAGGAGCAATATTAAAAATATCATTCGTAGGTTATCAGCCTCAGGAAGTAAAGGCTACACCTACTATGAAAATTGTGTTGAAGGAAGATACGGAATTATTGGATGAAGTAGTAGTAGTTGGCTACGGTACACAAAAGAAAGCCAATTTAACAGGTGCAGTTACTACTGTAGACTTGAATAAAACGATGTCAGGCCGTCCTCAGCAAGATGTAACCAAAGCACTGCAAGGTGCGGTTCCTGGTTTGAGTATCACAACTGAAAATGGTGATATCAACGGAAGTGCTGCAATGCGTATTCGTGGTGTCGGTACGTTAAGTAATTCTGAAAAGAGTAATCCGTTGATTGTTGTGGATGGAGTTCCTATGGATGACATTTCTTTCTTGAATACACAGGATATTGAGAGTATCTCTGTACTGAAAGACGCTGCTTCTACCTCTATCTATGGTACACGTGCAGCTTTTGGTGTTATTTTAATTAATACGAAGAGTGCTAAACCGACGGAAAAGGTTACTATAAATTATAGTAATAATTTTGCTTGGGATCAAGCAACTTACCTTCCGAATTTCCCGGATGTACCCACACAGCTTAGAGCCGCATTAGAGGCCAAGGCTAATGCTAACCAATATGAAGTTGAGCTCTTTGGTATGTACTTTGACAAGCTGTTGCCTTATGCCGAGAAATGGGCGCAACAGAATGGCGGAAGAAAACTGAAGTATGGTGAAATGAGACCGTATCAGAGCGATAGTAATGTAGGTGATTATACTATCATTGACGGATCTCCTTATTATTATGCTGACTGGGACGTGCAAGATATTTATTATAGCAAAGCAGCCCCTTCACAAAGCCATAATATATCTGTTCAGGGAAGTTCTGGTAAGACTAACTATTACCTTTCTTTTGGTTATGATGAGAAGGAAGGTATTATGAAAGTGCGTCCCGATGAATTGAAGAAATATAATGTTTCAGTGAATGTAACGACTAATTTATATGATTGGTTGCAAGTAGGTGCACGTGTCAACTACTCTCGTAAGGCTTATCAACGTCCTGACATTTACAGTAGTACTTACCAGACCCTTTGGCGTTGGGGTTCTTTCTTCATTCCTTCAGGTACTATCGATGGTTATGACACTCGCCTCATGTCTATGCGTAAGCAAGCATCAGACCGTAAGGAAATAACTGACCTTACCCGTCTGAATGGATTCTTGAAAGCAGAAATAGTAAAAGGACTTACTTTGAATGCTGATTTCACTTATGCAATTCAAAACTTGAACAGTGGTTCTGAAGACTTCTCGGTCTATGGTATTGACTGGTCGGGAATGCCTACTCCTAAATATATTGTTACCAAAAGTAATTCGGCTATCTGGCGGGATAATTCCAAGCAGAATACTTGGACTTTGAATGTGTATGCCAACTATGCCAAGACTTTTGCAAAGAGCCATAATTTGAATGTAATGGTCGGAGCCAATGCTGAAGAAGTGGATTATACTTATTTATATGGATACCGCAAGGGATTGTATGATGAAGCATATCCCGAATTGAATCTGGCAAGCCAAGACGGGCAACAAATAAATTGGTCGCACACTTCCCGTGCTTCAGCCGGTTACTTCGGACGTATTAATTATGATTATAAGGGTATTTACCTGTTAGAAGTGAACGGACGTTATGATGGTTCTTCCAGATTCCCACATAATGATAAATGGGCATTCTTCCCTTCTGCATCTATCGGATACCGGTTCTCGGAAGAAGCCTTCTTTACACCGTTGAAGAAAGTGGTTAACAATGCCAAGTTACGCGCATCTTATGGTGAAATTGGAAATGAAGCTATCGGAGACTATATGTTTGAAGCATTGATCAGTCAACGTGAAAATACATCGTCTACGGGATATATTTATTGGGTAGATGGCAATGGAGCTAATGCTAATAGATTGACTCAGTACAATATGCCTAAACTGGTGTCGAAGTCTCTTACTTGGGAACGTATCCGCACTACTGACATCGGTTTGGATTTAGGTTTCCTGAATAATGAATTAACTGTAGGATTTGACTGGTACCAACGTGAAAACCGTGATATGCTTGCTCCTGCTCAGGTCCTTCCGAACAGTGTAGGTGCTACTGCTCCTTACGATAACGCCGGTACACTACGCACTCGTGGATGGGAATTGAACCTTGATTGGCATCATAAATTCGGTGAATTTAATGTGTATGCTAACTTCAATCTTAGTGATTCAAAGACAAAAGTAACAAAGTGGAATAATGATACTAAGTTGCTCAGTTCTTACTATTCGGGCAAGAATTATGGTGATATCTGGGGCTTCGAAACAGATCGTTATTTTGAAGAATCTGATTTTACTGGCCAGAATGCAGATGGTTCATGGAACTATAAGTCAGGTATTGCCAGCCAGTCCGCACTTGAACGTGCTCCGTTCCATTATGGCCCTGGTGATATTAAGTTCAAAGATTTGGATGGCAGTGGTGCGATTGACGGTGGAAAAGGAACTGCTGATGATCATGGTGACTTGAAGATTATCGGTAATTCACTCCCTCGTTATGAATATGGCTTCCATCTGGGTGGTAACTGGAAAGGCATTGACTTGGATTTATTCTTCCAAGGCGTAGGCAAACGTTCTGATTGGACTATTTCTTCTCTGAACTTCCCGATGATGCGTGGAGCTGACTTAGCTATCTACGATAATCAAAAAAGTTTCAATAGAGTATTCTATACTGATGATTGGAAAACGATTACCGGTTATGATATCAACCAGGGTAACACTTATCCTCGTTTATATCCGGGAAATGAAGCCAAAGGTACTGTATCGGGTATTGCAAACGGTTCCAATAACTATTATCCGCAATCTCGTTACTTGACTGATATGTCTTATCTTCGTTTAAAGAACGTAACCGTTGGTTATACTTTACCGAAGGAGTGGACCCGTAAAGCTTTCATTGAAAAGGCACGTATCTACTTTAGTGGTAGTAACCTCTTCTTGCTCTACAAGGGCAGTGATCTTCCAGTTGATCCGGAAATCAGTACTGGTGATGGCATTTCTTATGGAGGTTGGGGACGTACAACTCCTATCACTCGTACCTTCTCATTCGGTATTCAGGTAACCTTATAATAACTATTAAACAATAAGAATGATGAAAAAGCTATTCATATACGGAACAATGGCACTGATGGCCTTGACAAGTTGTAATGACTTTCTCGACAAAGCACCTTTGGATGCCTTTACCAATACTCCTGCATATTGGAGTAATACGAGTAACCTTGACAACCAATGCAATACATTCTATAACAACTATTCGGGTTATGGAAATGGCAGCGGTGGTGGCTGGTTCTATTTCAAAACACTGAGTGATGACCAGGTAGACTATCAGTCGACAGTCTGGACTTACACAAGTGTAGTGGCTACTTCTACAAATTGGTCAGATCCTTTCACTGAAATCCGTCGTGCCAATTATATTATCGAAGGACTGAAAACATCTTCTCTTGATGAAGCTGTTAAGGCCAATTATGAAGGTCTGGCACGCTTGAACCGGGCATGGGAATATTATCAATTGGTTCGCATGTATGGTGACGTGCAATGGATAACTACAGTTGTAGACCCGGCAGATAAAGATGTGGTTTACGGGCCACGTACGGATCGAGATGTTGTAATGGACAATGTCCTTGAAGACCTGAACTATGCTTCGACTACAATTACGGGCACTAACAAGCAACGTTTTAGTGCTGATATGGCATTGGCTATGAAAGCTGACATCACGTTGTATGAAGGTACCTACTGTAAGTATCGTAATGCAAGTGACAATGCCGGTAAGGCTGCTGACAACACTCGTGCTGAAAAGTACTTGCGTGAATGTGTAGCTGCTTGTGAAGCATTGATGGGAAAGGGGTATTCATTGAATCCGAGCTACAAGGGAAACTATAATTCAATTTCGCTTAGCTCTAACCCTGAAATGATTTTCTACAAGCCTTATTCTCAGAATGTTTTCATGCATTCTACCATTGACTATACTGTTAATACAAGTGGTACCAGCGGCATGACTAAAAATGCTTTTGATAATTACCTGTTCCTTGATGGTAAGCCCAAAGCAACCACTACAATGGATACCAATGATGCTGCAGTGAAAGATGCAGATGGTAAATACACTCTTGAGTCTGTTCTTGCTGTTCGCGATAAACGATTGGCGGTTACTCTCGACCCTGTATTATGTTTCAAGGGTAGTGCTTATAGCCGTGCCGGAGTTTCAGGATTTACTTCTACTACCGGTTATGGTATAGCTAAGTATGATAATCCGGAGGAATTGGCAGTAGGCGATCGTAACAGTATCAACAAGCAATATACTGACTGTCCGCTTTTCTGGCTGTCTGTTGTCTATCTGAACTTCGCTGAAGCTAAGGCAGAGCTTGGAACATTGACACAGGCTGATCTTGATAAGTCTATTAATAAGTTACAAGAACGTGCCGGACTACCCGGTATGACTACTCAACCGGAAGCTGATCCAGCCAACAATATGGGCGTTAGCAATTTGATATGGGAAATCCGCCGTTGCCGTCGTTGTGAGTTGATGTGTGATAACTGGACTCGTTATTGGGATTTAATTCGTTGGCATAAACTTGATTTACTTGATTCCTCCAAAAATCCTACGATCTATCTTGGAGCTAACATGAAGAATGTGGAGAATCCGGAAGTCGATGTGAATAGTGATGGATATATGATTGGTTCTAACACTCTTAACCAGCCACGTACCTACGAACCAAAGCACTATTTCTATCCGATACCTACAACTCAGCTGACTTTGAATACGAATATGGAACAGAATCCGTTCTGGAAATAAGGTGAGATTGTTAATGGTGTAACTGAAAGAGGTTGAATTCTATTTACTTAGAGTTCAATCTCTTTTTTTGCTGTGATATAGGGGGATGGTTGGATATCATAAAATATTTTCTATCTTTGTAAAAAGCTGTCCATTAGTAAAATAATAATTTTGTCATTAGAAGTATGCTTAAATTAAGAATGTTATCACAGGGAATTGCAGGACCACGGTTTGAAAAGCCGGAGGAGGTTGTTGAATGGATGGGGGCTATGCAGGCGCAAGAGATCAGGGCGGCTAAGTGGGCAGTCGGGTTGCGTATAGCGAAACCTTCGTTGACGGCTGTTCAGGAGGCATTGGATTCAGGGCGGATTTTGCGTACTCATGTGATGCGTCCTACGTGGCATTATATTCCGGGGAAGGATATAAAATGGATGACCGAGTTGTCTACTAAGAGTATGTTGTCAAAGTTCAGTTTTTATGCAAAGCATCATGGCTTAACAAAAGAGGATTGTTTGCTGTACAAGCCCCAAATAGGAGAAATCCTGACCGGACAACATCTGACGTGCCAGGAAGTTCTTGAACAGCTTCATTTGAAAGGTATAACTCTCAGTGAACCCATCGTTAAAATGTATCTAAGTTTTGGTGAGGCGGACGGAACAATATGCAGTGGTATTGAGAAGAATGGGAAACATACCTATGCATTGACCTGTGAAAGGATTCCGGATGCTATAGAACTGTCTCGTGAGGAGGCTCTTGCTGAGCTTACCCGGAGATACTTCAGAAGTCATGGACCGGCAACACTGGAAGATTTTGTGTGGTGGTCTGCATTGAACATACGTGAAGCACGTAGCGCTATAGCGTCACTTGGGCAGGAAATTATTACAGAACGATATAATGACAGGGAGATGATGATACATGTCTCTTCACCCGGACTTACCGGGGAGGTGGAAGTTGATGAGAAAAGTATTCTTCAGTTTCTTCCGCCGTTTGATGAATATCTGGTGAGTTATAAAAACCGCTTTGACTGTATAAAGGAATCGCACGCTCAGTATGCCTATAATAATTTTGGTATATTCCAACCTGTTATTCTTCATCAAGGCCGTATCACCGGGAATTGGCGTAAGGCTTCAAAGAAAGGAGTTTTTGATACATCTTTCTTCCCAGGGTGCAGGCCTGCAGCAAAGAAGCTTGTCGAAAAAGCTATAAAGGAATGCCTATTGTTTCATGAAAGTTGATTCCCTTTTATGAAAACTCTGTTTCTAAAAAAACTTAACTTGGTATGCAGTACGAGGAACATTTATTACTAAAATGTTTAATAACAGTTATCATACGGTTGAAGTTGTCGAATTTTCAAGCAATAGTCCCAAACCGATATATACAAAAGCTATTGGAAGCAGACCAATACAAGGGACGTTAAAGACACTTTGATTATTTTATGGGTAAAAAAGGAATGGAGCAACAGGTAAAGAAAGCAATTTAACGAATGCTTCTACACAAAAAAACAGTATGCAACAAAATATATTGGTTTTCATTTTCTTCTTGAAACCAATACTTGCTTTACAGCGGCCACAGATTCTTTGCGAAATTGATGAAGCAATTTCGCAATTTCAAGTGAAGCCTTACGAGCTTTCGTGCCTGCAGCCTTGTTTTCCGTTATCTACTAACAATAATGGTCTTAATACCTCATTAAGTATGGCCGCTTTTTCATAAGGCACTTTGTCTAAGTCGGAAATCGAGCGTTTATGGATAAAATTGAAAAAGGGTCTTTCCGAACTTCCTTTAATTACAGACACAGTATTGAAAAAACAATTTTGTCATACTCATCTATTGTTTTTCCTACATCCAGTCTGCTGAAAATAGGCTGGGAATAAATGGTTAATTTTTGTAAATGTCTTCAGAGGACAGCTTTCTCATGATATCCATTATATTAATCAACTCCGCATGAGGGTAGCTGTCATACAGTTCACTGTCTTCGACTTTAGGTCGGAACATAAATTCGGGTTCTACTATGATTTTAAGGACATCGTTCTCCTTTGAAAGCAACTTTGAACCGTTGGCTTTTTCTACGATCAGAATCAGATGTTTCAGCCTGTTCTTTTGGTCTTTTGGCAATCTCTTCAGAGTAAATTTATTTGGATAATCTGAACAGTCTGGTGCTGTATGTGGTTCTGCTGTATCTCTGACTAAAGCAATGAACTGAATTTTCTTATACTTACCCATAATTATTACATAATGTTATTGGTATTCCTATTCTGTATCCCTGTATTCAAACCATGCGAAATTTGCATTATTTGTTGATGAATTACCATTACTTGTCACGTATACGCCTATACCAGAACCATTAAAACGATTAAGTTTATTATCCGATATAACATCCAATTTTTGAGTTCCGCCGATAGTAGCCATATCATCGGGACTTTCTCCAAAACTGAATTTCACATCCAGTCCATCACCGTCAACTTTAAGATAGACCTCCTTTCTATTATACGGCATACGCTGAACTACTTCTTTGTTTCCAAGGTGTTTTTTCGTCAAAACAATTTCGGATTTACCTTTCATTAGAGTGTAATAAGCGTTTGCGGTACGATATACAACTAAACCGGCTTCTTCATTCTCCTTTTTAGCTTGAAAATTAAGTTTGGTCAGTCCTGAGAACTGATGTTGTTTGATCCTCTGGATTATCATTGCCGAGTTTTTCAGGCTATCGATCACTTCCGGTTGCAAAGTTATGTTTAGTCCGTTACCATCCGCTTTATAGTATTTCTTTAGAGGCACTCTCACAAAATGCCATTTTGCACCAAGATCTTCCAAATCGAAATTATCTCTTACAGGCTCTTCTTTCACAGGAGTCCATGGCAGATCAGGTCTCTTCTGTTTAGGTAGTACCACCCCATATCCTGGGTTGTAAATAGGAGTCGAGTTTTCAAAAACTATCTTACACAAAAATGTCTCTCTTGCCAGCGGATTATGTCCGTCGATTACTCTTTTCCCCAATACCACCGAATACCATTCACCGTTTTGGGTTTGCACAAAATCCGCATGGCCAACCGCCTGTATCGGATAACTACTACCCAATTGACGATGAGAAAGTATGGGATTTATCTTATTGGAAATATACGGCCCCCACAATGAGTCACTTTGATGTACAGTAACCGCATGGTAGTAATCAGTACCGCCCTCCCCTGTGATTAAAACATATTTACCGTTTATTTTATAAAGATGAGGACCTTCAGTATTGGCAGCGTTATTGGCATGTCCGTAGGTCAGAAATCTGCGTTCACCGACAAACTTCTTATTCTTCAGATCCAATTCCTGTACCCACACGGCGCAATGTCCCGGCCATGACTTCTTGAAATCCCAGAAATTTCCTGTATAATAGCATCTGCCGTCATCATCCCAGAATAATGAAGGGTCGATACCCGGAGCATCTTTCAACCATACGGGATCCGACCACGGGCCTTTCGGGTCTGTTGCCGTAATATAGAAATTACCTCCGCTTTTGCTGGCCGTAGTTATTATATAATACAATCCGTCATGATAACGTATCGTTGGCGCCCAAATGCCGTCATTATCATTTAAACCTTCCATTTTAACCATATTGGGGCGAACCAAGCCGTGGCCGATCAATTCCCAGTTGACTAAATCCTTGCTGTGATAAACGGGTATGCCGGGATACCATGTAAATGAAGAAGTAACCAGATAATAGTCGTCGTCCACCCGACATATCGAAGGGTCGGGATTGAAACCGGAAAGGATGGGGTTGGAAAAATGTGTGGGTGCCTCTTGCCCTTTCGATTGAAAGGCTATGGCAAGCAAAATAATAATGCTGTAAAGTTTTATGTTTCTCATCACAATGTAGATTTACAATCCCCAAACATACGGGATTCCGTTTTTATAAAGTTTTATCATCTCTGTTCCAGCCAAAAGGATTGCTCCCAAACCGTGTATGTCGTTCAATGGTGTTGGACGAGTTGCATAATAACTATTTGCGGTGCTTACTCCCGTTCCGGCACAAATGCCTTCTACTTGTCCGTCTTCCCGGATTTTGCTGACAACACCTTCCCAAGCTTGTGTAGCTACATATGCATATCTGGAATCGAGCCATCCTTCATTGATCGCTTTGGCAATGGCATACGTAAAGATGGCAGTAGCCGAAGTTTCAAGAAATGTATTCTCTTTATCTAATAGTTGATGCCACAATCCGGAGACGTCCTGATAGCGGCTCAAACCAATAATTTGACGATTCAATAACTGAATTAATTCTTGCTTCTGAGGATGATCGGCAGGTATTTTATCTAACAACTCTACTTGAGCCATAGCTACCCAGCCATTGCATCTGCCCCAAAGAGCAACTCCATTTTCTTGAATGTCATCGTACCAAGCGTGATAATAGAGCTGTTTTTGTTCGTTCCATAAATGTTTATTGAAAAGAAAAACCTGTTTGGCAGCCTCGTTGAAGTATTTAACATCTCCGGTCGCTACTCCCATTCGGGCAAGGAATGGGACACTCATATAAAGGTCATCCCCCCAAACCGCCATCGCAAAAGGAACATTTCTGCAAAAAGTGCCGTCAGACAATCGTTTCTCTTTATTCATAATGTAGTCGGCAGCCCTATTTAGGTATTCCTCATAACGATCCTGTTCGTCGATAGCATTTACGGCCAATACACTGGCGCCCATTGCACCACAATCGTCCAATAAACGCATACGATATTTTTGAGACATTCCTCCAAAAGACACTTTAGCCTCGGAACATTTTTTTATAAAAGCATCGTGGTCGAAACCAAAACTGACGTTCTTCTTGGCATATTCTGTAAACTGCGGGTCGTTCAAAATCTCTCCAAGCTCCAAAAAACCAAGATTCATAACCCCGTTCCAATATTTCCAATCGTTATACGGGCTTTCAACCTTGTAGCCGCTTTCAACAGAAAGGTTTTCTGAGTTTTCGACTGCTTTACCTGTTTGAGTATTAATAAGGCGAAATGTGGTTCTTTGCATTACATTGCCTGCGACACTCCTCAAAACCTGTTCTATATCTTTGGATGGAGCCAGTTGCTTATTTTGCGCTTCCGCTTCGCCCCCCAACAAGAACATACAGGTTATCAAACTGATTACAAATGGATGCTTCTTCATTTTAATATAATCTATTTTATTAATTCGTTGCTAATTTCGTTTCTGCCTTTTTCAATCCAGCTGCAGTTGCTTTTATCACTACCTCGCCGGCAGTTTTCTCAGAACGAAGGATTGCCAGGGCAAAACCGTTGTGGAAAGTTACCTTGTTTTCTGCAGAGAAAACAAGGTCAGTGTAATGGTCGCCATTGTCAACAGCTATCAGTTTAGCCGCTCCGGAAACATCGAAGGTAACTTCTCCCTCTACGGTCGGCACGACACGGCCCTTACTATCTACGGCATACACTTTAACATATTGCACATCCATGCCTCCGGCTTTCCAGTCCGGGTTTTCAATTACCACCTTCAGAGCCGACGCCTTGCCGGTTGTTTCCAGTTGATGACGGCTAACTTCCTTTCCGTTATTGCGGGCTATGGCCACAACTTTCCCTTTCTGATAAGGCACGTTCTCCCAGTAAATGATATTTCGGCGTTTGTAATCTTCAATTTCATTCTTTTGTACACCGATTGATTTTCCATTCACCAACAGTTCCACTTCTTCAGCATTGGTATAAGTGAACAGGTTTACTTTACTTCCGTCTTCCCGGTTCCAGTGAGAAGAAACCGGCATGTGTCCCACAATGTTGTCATTCCACTCATGCTGTTCCCCGATACTGTCTACTACACCGATATGTACCTGTGGTGCATCAACAAAGGCTGTCTTGATAAGATAAGCCTGTGAATGAGGTTCTAATGCGTGATTGAAGAACGAATAAGTCCATCCTTTTTTAGGCCAACCGTTAGATTCGCCCCAATATTCCACTGCACCCCAATAAGCCAGTCCGATCATTCGATCGTAATCCATACCGAAGAATGGACGGGTCAGATCATTGGATGTCGCTTCACTTTGATAAATAATATAATCCGGCTTGTGTTTCAGGTATTTTGGATAAGCCTGATATTGGTAATTGAAACTTGCTATTTCCGTAACAAGAGACATTTCAGGAGGGGTGAAATCCGTAGTAAAAGTAGCATCCCGCCTGCTGATCGCGTTGGCACGGGAAGGATACATTGCTACCGTTGTTTTACGGGTAGGATCGTAGCGCTTGACCAATACATCCAGTATCTTGTAGCCTGTCACACCCCAGTCGCCCGTAGGAAATCCTGTAAGGTCTTCCCGCATTTGCAATTCGTTACCCAAACTCCACATAATAACCGAAGGATGGTTTCGGTCGCGCTTGATCCATTCGGGGAATATCTTGTACCATAATTCGGTAAAGGGTTTCCTTCCCGGCCAATACGGATTCTCACTCCATTTATCGTTCAATTCATCCACGATCAGAATACCGTGTTTGTCGGCCAGACGCATGAATGATTTGGAATAGGGATTGTGGGAAGTACGTACATGATTATATCCGAATGCCTTCATCTGTTTGAAAAGCCTTTCGATGGAAAAATCATACACAGCCACGCCTATGGCGCCTAAGTCATGGTGGTTGGCCATTCCTTTGAGGAATACTTTCTTGCCGTTGAGCTTAAAGCCGAATTCGGGAGAGAATTCGATGGAACGAATGCCGAATGTTTCGGTAACCTTGTCTATCACTTTGCCCTGATAAGTAAGGGAAACTTCAGCCGTATACAGGTTGGGCGTTTCGCATGACCATAATTGTGGCATGGATACCTTGGCTATCGGAAGTTTCACTTCCACAAACTTCAGTTTATTCTTTTGAGGAGCCGGGATTTTTGTTTCCGCGACCTGCTTGCCGTCGGGTGCGAAGATCTTAGCTGTAATGTCGATATCGTAACTTTTGTTACTGATACCTTCGAGTTCAACCTGAACACTGACATCGGCGCTTTGTTTTGATATTTCCGGAGTAGTAATATATACTCCGTGACGGGCAATGGATATGGTATCTTTTACTACCAGGTTCACGTCACGGAACAATCCTCCTCCGGTGTACCAGCGGGAGTTAGCTTTTGTGGATGCATATACTGCGACAATGTTTTCTTTATCATAATGGATATGCTTGGTGATATCGGCTTCATATCCCAGATAGCCGAAATCCATATCAACTATTTTTTTCCCGTTACACCAAACTTCTCCCCATAACATAACGCCCTCGAAGTCAAGTATCACTTTTTTCCCTTTCCAAGCTGGGTCTGCCTGAAATGATTTACGATACCAACCGGTAGTAAGTTCTTTGAAGCCACGTTGAGAATTGCCTTTTCTGGTCCAGGGCTGCTCGATTTGGAAGTCATGCGGAATATCCAGTTTGCGCCAGCCACTATCATCAAAACCGACAGATGGTGCATCTTTGATCTCGCCCGGTTGGAATTTCCAGTCGAAATTAAATAACTTCACGATACGCACCTCATTGTTCCGTTCTTGCGCGAAGCAAAACAAAGGGAGTGCCAATAGTATTAATAAAAACTGTTTTCTCATACTTTATGTAATTTATTATATTATAGATTTGTTTCAAATGTTAGTGTTGAACCGCTGCTCCGTTTACCGTCACATTCTGTAGTGTCAGCTCTTTGATTTGGTCACTGACATCAAATTTATCAGTTTGGGCTTTCACGTTTACATCTTCCAATATTATTCGTCCGAATTCAGTCTTTTGATTTCCTTCTATTGTACCCAATTTCTCAATGGTTCCCTTGATGCCGGAAACATATATGTTCTTGACATAAGAAATCGGTTCGGGCAGCCCTTGCATATTAATATATTGTCCCCAGGGTTGTACGGAAAAAATGCTGATTTTATTATTCTGAACATTGATATTTTGTATCGTGATATTCTCATAACGTTGCGGAGTATCTTTGCGTAACTTCAGGCATAAAAGAGACATTTTACTAAGGACTTCGCAATCCTCTACCAGTATGTTACGTGCCGTTGAAGCATCACTTCCGCAAGTTACGGCTGCATGTCCCCGTTTGAAGGTGCAGTTTGAAATATGTACGTTTGTCACCGGCATACTTTCTTTATCATCCAAAGCAAATTGTCCCCATGTTCCTTTCATGGCGATACAATCGTCCGTTATAGAGAAATAACAACCGGTGATTTTTACATTTTGGGAACTGTCTACGTCGATACCATCTGTACTGGGGGCCTGTTCATAATCATCGGGCACCAGAAAACGTGCATCCTTGATGGTCACATTGCGACAGTTATAGATATGAAGGTTCCAGAACTGGGAGTCTTTAAAAGTAACGCCTTCGATATGCACATTGTCCGAATTATTAATAATACAAAGTTGGGCGCGTAAGATGCTCAAATTACGGAAGTTTTTATAATCCTCAGCGGCACGGCGAAGCTTCCAGAACTTATCCCAGACAGGACGACCGTTCCCATTGAGTACACCTTTTCCGGTTATCCTTAAACCATCACATTTCTCGGCATTGATAAGCCCCGATGAATAGTTCTCTTCGAAATGCCCTTCGATACGGATAGATTTCTTCGGATAGTTTTCCATATCGGTCGACCCCTTTAATACACCTTCTTCTTCCAGATGGAGATTAACGCCGGGCTTCATAAAGATCGCCCCCGTAATAAATACCCCTTTCGGAACCACTACTGTCCCGCCACCATCCTTGTGAGCTGCATCTACAGCAGACTGAATGGCTTCGGTATTCAATGTTTTACCATCGCCTTTGGCTCCGAAACTATTGATCGGATAATCCTTAGCCGAAACGTCCGGTGACAGAAAACAGAATGCCGTTAAGGAATATACACACAAGTATTTGTTTATAAACTTCATCATTTTATTTTTTTATTTTATGCTATTCGTCATCAAAGACAGCAATAGACCTGATTAATAATTATGTTTATCTGTTTTTGATATCGTTATATTGTCATTTGATTGAGTAGCTTTCCAAGCCCCGAACGGAGCTGCGGGCCAACCTTCGGAGTTCATCAGGTTTGGAACCGATGTTTCATGCCAACCCAACCGTACCTGTGTGGGCTGCCTGATTTCGGGATGTGATACAACGACCTGATCTTTATCTTTAAAGTCTGCAACAGCAGACCGGAACACACCATCGCTACCGGCTATTTCAAACCAATCCAGTCGTTTCCCGTTACGCGTCTTTAGGCCGTCAGCAGCATGTTCAAAAGTTAGAACGATCACCTTTCCGTCCCCTTTAGCTTCTTTTAAGCGAGGACCCGAATAAATCAGGCCTTCTTTGCTGTAGCTCTTTGTCAAAGCAAGACAGGCGAGTCGTCTGCCGATTTCCCATTTATAAGGAGGGTGGATATCCATGATATCGTCGATCAAGTCGGATACTACTACATAATCACTGTTAGAGACCATCGATGTGCCTTTCTTTTGCTGTTCTCGGAAGAAAGGTAATTCTTCAGCCGTAAGGGGCGTACCTCCTCTGTGTATTTTATTGGAATAGACATAGGGAGCCAGAATAACCGAATAGAATGGCGCATCAGGCACATGGAACAACTCTCTCCATGTGTTTACCATCAGTTGGTATTTTTGCGCATATTGCCGGTCGGCTACAGCGCAATTATTTTCACCCTGATACCACAGAAATCCCTTTACCGCGAATGGCACAAGAGGAGCAATGAGATTGTTGTACCACTGGGACGTTTCTATTCCGTCAATTTTACCTTTACTTGATTTGAGTTGGGGAGCAAAAAGTACCGACTTTTTATAAGCGTCTACCGGAGTCCATGTTTCAATCCTGGCACCGCCTAACGCTGCACTTATAATACCGACGGGGACATCGAGTTGTTCCTGTATCTCTTTCCCGAAAAAATATCCCGCAGCCGATATATCGGCCAGGCTCTTTCCGTTGGCTATCTGCCAGGAATTCCATAAATGTCCGCGATCGGAAAGAAAAACACGGATCATAGGATTGGCCGGTTTCTTTAGCTCTAATGCCGCAATATCTTCACCTTTAGCAGGCGGAGCAAACTCGGGAATGAGCTTCATGGTATATTGCATGTTGGATTGTCCGCCGCATAACCATACTTCTCCCACAAGTATATCTTCGTAAATGATCTGAGACTTTTCTCCTTTTATTATCAGTTGCTGGGATGTTTTATCAGCCTTCATCGGTTCCAGTTCGACTATCCAATTTCCCGCAATATCTGCCTGTGTCTTTACACTTTGTTTACCTAAGATGATCCGCACCTGTTCTCCTGGAGCGGCTGTCCCCCAAACGGGTATTTTCTGACCCTGTTGCAGTACCATATGGGATGAGAGGATAGGAGATGTTGTCAGCTGGGCATTCATATTAAATACGCTCAGCACTAAGATCAGGGCACAAATAAGTTTACATTTCATGTTTATTTCTTTTTTTACATTTTCCTATTTTAGTCTCTGGTATAGACCGTTACTTTATAGATTCCGGGAGTTAGCAGCCGTGTAGGAACCCATTCTTTATTCTCAAAACGGTCTTCCCATACCTGAAGGATGCAGGCAGCCTTTTCCGCTGAGCGATGAAACATAGGCACGGTAATTCATTCCCGAGAAGATAAAATCATTTTCACCGGTTTATATAATCAATCCGAATGCTTCCTCCTTGTTCTTTTCATATTTGATACGGAAAATATAATCGCCAAAGCTTATTTCCTGTTCGGTTTTGTCCTTGGCTTTAAGTACCCCTCTGATCTTACCGCTTCTCTGGTATTTGGGGATCAGCTCTTCGAGTTCTTTTAACATGCCGTAACTTTGTATCAGTTGAATGTTACCGTCGCCGTCTTCTATAGCAAAAGGAGCAAAGCAAATTGCATGATGTTCTGCAAAAGCATAAAATGCCCTTCCGGCTTCCATTCTCGATTCTGGTATGATCAACGGATTGTCGGTCCGGGTGTATTCGGCACATATCTCCTTGAAATTGGGAAGATAGATATCCGGACAAACCGCATCGATGTGTTCCGCTCTGGCCTTGTAGATGTCCATTACATGAACCACCCGTCCTCCGTTCGGATACTTACCCGGAGTTTGTCCGGGGTATTGAACAAGCCAGGCATTCACAAACATAGGTAAGGGATATGCCGCTTTTTCTGCTTTGGCTATTTCGTTGATATAGGTGGCGTACTGCCAAGCCATGAATATTTCTTTCGTTTGTATAGAGTCTCCGAAAACCTCCTTCCATGTACCTTGCGTTTTAGAACCGTTGTCTTTCCACTGTTGCCGAATATTCTCTTTTAAAAGATCGGTATTCCGCTCAAGATACCCTGTCAGTTCAGTCGACACATTCTGCTGGAATTGTGTAAGGGCAATTTCGTTGAAATCCGTTTCCTGAAACAGACCGACTTCGTTTTCCGGTTGCACGATGATCACGGTTCGCTCCTTATCGACTTTCGCAAGACGTTGCATAAGGGTAGAAAAAGCTTTGCTGTCTGCTTGCATCGCTTCGATACAGAAAGGTGAAACAACTTCTATGTTTTTCCCCTCTTCGTTTTTTACACGGAAGAAACGTTGTGTATCTTGTTTCACCCAGATAGGCATATAACTGGATTCCCCGTTTTTCCAACTCCCGAACCATAACAAAACCTGTTTGAGCTCATCCTTTCGGGCGTTGTCAAGCATCGCGTCGACAAGGGTGTAAAAAATACCCTCTTGAGGTTCGAATTGCTCCCATGCAATAACAGCAAGAACCGTATTGGGGTTCATTTCTTTCAACTGCCGGAAAAGGAGAGTCATATATTCAATGGTCGATGCGCTCGAATTATGTAATTCGCCGGCTATCATTAGAAACGGCCTTCCGTCAACCATAAGTTGCGTCGTTCCGTGAATGTTTTTCGTCAATTGTGGTACCGGTGAAGTTTGTTGAGTACATCCGGTGAGTATAAATACTAAAATCGACAAACAAGCAACTATGCTTTTAATTAAGCCTGATATTTTCATACAATGGTATTGCTCTAAGTTCGTAAGGCTAAAGAGGGTGTCCTTATGCGCTATAACCCGGGGCTCATTTCAGCTTGTTGCCCCGGGTACAGAAAAACCTTAAATATCTAACCTACCTATCTCATTCATCAATATCCGGTATTCTGTTGATAGAGTCCGGGCGAAACATTCATCTGGTTTCGAGGGATCGCATAGAGATACCGCCCGTCTTTTACATTATTTTTATCAACACCGTTGGGATTATTGTATCTGTCATACATATTTTTGATAGCGGTCTGCCATTCATTCCAACGAATCAGGTCATACCAACGCACACCTTCACCCATCAATTCGATACGGCGCTCGCGTTTGATGTATTTCAATGCTTCATCTGCGGAAGATGCAGTTTCAGGAGCACAACCGGCTCTTTCCCGAATACGGTTTACGATCTTCATGGCTTCACTAACGTTTTTACCGGCCTGTATTTCAGCATACATAAGCAACACATCTTCGTAGCGGATTATTGGAAGATTCACGGGCCAGTCCTGGTCTCCCGTCATGCTGCCCTCAATATCAATGGACATATTCAATTCAGCCAGTTTACGTTTGGAAGGCATAAATTTATAGAACATAGTACGCGTAAACACGTCAACCTGACTGCCGTCGGCTAATGTCAGCTTTTCGGTCGTCTGTGTATATTGGGGGAAGTTCGGTTCTTCATCATATCCTGTAAGGATGGAATGATTATACCCCCTGCTGTCTCTATGAGTTTCACCGTTAACAGTAAATATTCTATCGAACTCATACATCAAACTCTTTTCAACGAAAATATCATTTCCGAAAATTCTTCTGCTTGTATAAGAGGGAGGTAATGAGTAGCTAAAATTAAACAAGGCGGGATTACCGCTTCCACCGGAACGATATTGAATAGCAAAAATAGAATATTTGTTATAGTATTCGTCTGAAGGTATCCATTGTTTTTTCCATTCAGTACTGTCAGGAGCCCAATATTTACCGTTCGCTTCAGCATAAACGATCACCGCTTTCAACTCTGTTTCCGCAAGGCTGAGTGATGCATTATCATTTAGCGGGAATCCTGCTTTTGCCATATATACACGAGCCAGCATAGCCTGAGCAGCGATTTTGTCGGCACGTCCTACTTTGGCAATTGAATTATTACGGCTATCCACCATTTTATCACTTGTTGGCAATTTCGCTTTCGCTGTTGTCAGGTCAGGAATAATAATTTTATCATAGATATCCTGTGTACTTGATTGAGGCACTTTCTTCACATCTGCAGGGGACATGGGTGTGTCGATCAGAGGAATATTCCCGAATAACCGCACTAGTTCAAAATAGGCCCAACCGCGAAGGAAGTGTGCTTCTCCCAGAAATTGCTCTTTCATGGCTTCATTGGACCCGAAATCACAACCTGCTATTTTTACCAAAGCCACATTGGCATCATAGATCACTTTGTACCACCTGTTCCATGCGTTATTGGCAGATACCAGGTCGTCACCTGCCCGGAATGTGGATATCTCGGCAAAGTCACGCAAAGCGTTGGGAAGCGGTTCCGTCCACACATTATCGGAACGGAATTCGGACAGGTGCAGATAAGAATCATCCGACATATAGCGAAGTCCTGCATAAATACCTATGATTCCTTGTTCAGATTGGGAGGGTGATTGATAAAATCCTTCAGATCCTAACAGATCGGCTGGCGGAGTGTCCAGAAAGTCATCACAGGAAACCGTCGTGAACAAGAAAAGAGCCGCCGCAATTACATATTTTAAATTGAATAGTGTTTTCATTATACTTGAGAATTTAATAGTTAAAAAGTAATATTTACGCCCATAGTAAAGATGCGGGGAGTCGGATAACCGCCATAGTCAAGTCCTAAAGCACTCTGACCTCCAGGTACGGAACTTTCACCCGTATTGGCTGCTTCGGGAGAATATCCTCCATAATAACTATCCCACTTAGCTAGATTTTCTATTGAAACATAGACTCTGGCGTAAGAGATAAACTTAGGATTGATAGGAAGTTTATAGCCTAGTGTAACATTCTTTATACGTAAGTAATTCGATGAATATAACCAACGGGAGTCAAGAGTAGCGCCGGTTGTTGAACTCAGGATATAAGGCACTTTGCCGTTACCCGGTTCATCTTCTGACCACCAGGCATCTCTCCAGTGTCCGAAAGCATTTGAAGTAGCTCCCATACTTGGACGGTCAAGTGCGCGTCCCAGAATCCCGTAAATTTTACCTCCTGTCTGTGCGGTAACCAGAATCGACAGGTCGAAGTTTTTATAGGAGAATGTATTTGTTAAACCGTACGTAAACTTAGGAGTCGGGCTACCTAGGTAATCCCGGTCATTTTCTTTATCAAATACACCGTCATTATTCACGTCGCGATAACGGATATCACCCGGTTTAATGGTTTTTCCTTCGAACGTTACCGGCTTACCTCCGTGAGCTGCGCTGTAATCGTCTATTTCTTTTTGCGTTTGCCATACTCCGATGGCGTCATACATGTAATAGGTGTTGATCGGCTTGCCTACCATAAGGATATTCGAATGGTTCCGGCTGTCGAAGCCTGAATAGATCGGTGTGTCATCGATACCAAGCGAACGGACTTCATTTTTGTTGTAAGACACATTCAAGGATGTATTCCACTGGAACGCGCCTGTCAGGTTAGCGGTGTTCAATTCAATTTCAAAACCTTCGTTATGTATATTTCCTAAGTTATCCCAAACGGTGGTAAATCCTGAAGCGCCCATGGCCGGGACCTGATACAACAAATCTTTCGTCGTTTTAGTGTACCAATCGAATGAGAACTGTATCCTGTTGTTTAACAATCCAAGATCGATGGCCACGTCTGTACTGTGCGTCTTTTCCCAACCCAAATCGGGATTACCCAATGAGTTGGCGTTATATCCGGCATAACCGCCATAGGTTACAGCCGTCAATGAAGGATAAGCAGCTGTTTTGCTGATAGAGTTGTTACCCGTTACCCCATAACTGGCGCGTAATTTTAACGTGTTCAACCATTTTATATCCAGCCCTTTAAAGAACGACTCATTGGAGATTAACCAGCCTCCCGAAATGGCCGGGAATAATCCCCATTTGTTATTGGCGCCGAATACAGAACCGCCGTCATAACGTAAACTACCTGAGATCATGTAACGCTCGTCAAAGTTATATTGCAGACGTCCGAATACGGATGCCAAGTTATTGGGAGTCGATTGGGTAACGATATCCGTACCGATGGGTATTTTTGATCCGTCGAAAGAAAAAACGATCGCATCGTTAGGGAACGGCTTGTTAAACGTCTGGTTGGTTGTAAAACCAACATTCGTTTTTTCAGAAGAGGCTCCGAGCATCACGTTGACCCCGTGTTTTCCGAAAGTGCGGTCATAGTTTACCAAACCTTGTATAAGCGTACTCCAGGTACGTCTGGTGTTATGACCTCCGGAAGAATTCTGACCTTCACCTTCCGTCCATTTGCTTGTGGCGTCTGTATAAGAGTAGGTCGAACCCTCTAAATCGTAATAATTGACTGATGCAGATAACTCGGCACGCAAACCTTCCAAAGGTTGGACACGTATAAAAGCGTTACCGATCACACGTACCATTTCATCCCGGCGGATATTTCTGTTCATGATATACACCGGACTGGATGCGCTTCCTGCCCAATGGTATTTTTCATTCGGCTCTACGTTGGTCATGTAGCCTACACCGGGCCCTGAAACCGGTGTAGAAGCCAACACGAGGTGAGCCTGACTGTCTTTACCGTTGGCTCTTCCTGAACCGTTACTGCGGATATAGGTCGGAGCCAATGACATTCCGGCAGTAAAATATTTATTGATCTTGGTTTCAATATTAGTACGGAAAGAAATTCTTTCATAATCTGTTCCCGTAGCAAGTCCTTCTTGATTCAGATAACCTCCTGAAAAGAGGTATTGGGTGTTTTCTGTTCCTCCTGAAACACTCAGGTTGTATTCCTGTATGGCAGCGTCTTTGTAAAATTCATCCTGCCAATCCAACAGGCTCAGACTTTCGGGATTAGCTGTAAAAGTGTGACTGTTTCTAATATCGTCGCTCATATAGTTGAACCAACGTTCATCCAGTACATAGTTGTAATTGATGCCACTGATTCCTAAATTACTCAAGCGTTCTGCATTTGAATCCTTGATACTGGCTCCGGTCACATTTTGTGCTTTTGCGGCAGCCAGATAACTGGCATCGTTCCATCTGATACGGAATTCCATCCATTCCTGTGCGCTGAGCATGTCCATTTTCTTTTCGAGTGTTTGAATACCGTAGCTGGCATTGAACGATATTTTAGGTTTGCCCTGTTTTCCTTTTTTGGTGGTAACCATTACAACACCGTTTGATCCTCTGGAACCGTAGATGGCAGAAGAAGCGGCATCTTTTAGTACCTCGATCGATTCAATATCGGCAGGATTGATACTGCTGAGTGTATTCATGGGAACCCCGTCTACAACATACAACGGGTCTGAACTGGCATTTACGGATGCCGCCCCGCGAACGCGAATCTGCATATCCGCTCCGGGCTCACCGGTAGTTGTACGAACGCTTACACCGGCCAATTGTCCCTGAAGCGCACTCTCCGCACGGGCCAACGGACGATTCTCAATACCCTTGGCATCCATTTTGGATACGGCTGATGTCAGTGAGCTCTTTTTTACCGAACCGTAGCCGATAACGATCACCTCGTCCAAGGTCTTTTTGTCTTCCAAAAGAGTGATTGTGAACTGGCTTTTTCCCGCTAAGGGAATTACCTGAGTTTCGAAACCGATGTAGCTGACCCTTAAATTTCCTGATTCGGGAACATTCGAAAGAGTAAATTTACCGTCCAGGTCTGTGATCCCACCGATCGTTGTGCCTTCAACCAACAGGCTGGCGCCGATAACCGGATCTCCCAATGGATCGGTTATCAACCCACTGATCGATTTTTGTTGTGCAAATAAACTACTTGTTAACATGAACAGTAATAAAGTAGACAAAAACCTGAAACGTTTATCTCTCTGATAAACCCTACTTGATTTGATGTAATTTTCCATGTGCATTTGATAATTAACAAATTACTATTTATTAGATGGTAAACTCTTGGGCAAAGATATGGCTACAAAGGTGATAATGTTTAATTTTAAATACCCATAAAGGTGGAGAAACGTACGTATTGGTGTAGAAACGTACACGGGAATATATTGCGTGTACAATAATCCCCATTCGTGTACATTTTTACACAAACAGCCTGATCGTGTCGCCCTGTTTTCTGACGAATATATGATAGAATCCTATGTTATTTACGGCTTTTTTATTGTAAGTTCTTTAATGAATATCGGTCCCAATAATCCCGACGATATCTTGCCCCAGTTATCATAAAGTGTCGCTTTGTATTTGATATCGACGAAATTGATCTCTTTAAATATCCGCCACTCCACACCATTGCGGTCATAATCTGCAATCCGGTTTGCCGGCAGGTTGGTAACATCGATCTCGATCGTGTTTTTACCTTCTTCCAGCAACGATCCGATGCGTGTTTCAAAGGGAACCGCAAACAAGACACCGGCATCTTTATCGTTTACTGTGACACGGGCGCTTTCCCTGACATCACCCATAGACTGTAGATATTCGCTGTTTTCATTCTTTTTAAATGGAAAAGTGATGCTGTAACGTGTTCCCATGTTCTTGATAACTGTCTCATTATCCAGCTCTGTCCATGAGCCCAAAGAATCAAGTTGGAAAGTTTGGTCTATTGCCGGTTCACTGTTTATAAATGAAAATTTCCACCCTTCATAGAGTGCGGTTTGATCGCCTGAGATTTCAGTATAGACCCATTTTTCAACATCCACGTCTTTACCTGCAAATGTTTTCAGGATGCCGGATTCTCCGGGCTTAAGCTGCATATATACCGGTGTTCATCCGTTTTTCCTCTTTAACGGCAGCTTTTCCTTTACGACCCGTTAGCGGATCGAAGAACATGGCGCTTTTAGCTTTCACGGCCAGCGGAACCCATCCGTCGATCGGGTTGTTTTTAAGCAGGGTCATAAAGTATTGATGCTCGTCTTCGTGACTGCGCCGGATCAATTGGCCTCCAAACTCCGCAACGAACGATTCTTCTATCAGGTGTGTTTCCTTAAAGATTTCCTTATGATCATTTCCTGTCAGTACTTTACCTTTCCCTATATTATGTTTGGAGATTTGTTCGAAAGAACCTGTTTGGAGAAACTTGTTCATCAACGTCCGGAATTCGCTTTTTCTTTCTTCCAGCTCATACAGTCCGGCACTTCTGAAGGATAGCGTTCAATGAATATCACTGTTGCTCCCTGTTTTGCTAGTTTCTTTATTTGTTGAAGCGTTTTCAGTGGGATACATTTTAAGCCGGTAAGATCAAGGCTTTGTATACAGCTCCGCCTTCCGTCCTTAACAGGTTGTTTTCTACCGAAGTCGTTTGTATAAAATGATCCGAAATATAATCCACATCATATCCGCACTTCATGATCTTGTCTACTGTTTCACAGAATTGGGGCAGACGCTTGCGCATTCCGTGGATGCTGAATGAGGTATAAAAACTGCCCTTCTGATCTTCCCATATATTATAGATCGGCAGATAAAGCAGGAAATTATTATCCGGTTTCCCATCCTGAAGAAAGGATTGTACCCTTGCGATATACTCAAAAAATGCCGGAGCGTCCAACCAGATCGAATTGGTAGGGGACATATCTACCGAAGCATAGAATTTCCATCCCGGCCAGGCCGCTTCTTTGGGAGAATAAGTCGTTCCGTGAAAATAGCCATGATTCACTCCGGAAGTGAACATCTGGTCTATCTCGGGTTTACATTGCGACAAAGATGTACGGAAGTGTTCCGCCAGCCAAGTAAATGTTTCGGATGATGTATATTTTTTGCCTGTAATGTTTCCCTGTAATCCGTGATGACATGGAAGGACATCTCAGTGGTTCCTCCGGCCAGTAACTCGGAGAAATAATCCTGCAACTTATAATTTCTTCAAACTGTTCCAGCAGATCTTCCGTCCAGTCCGCTTTATCTACTTCGTAGGAGTCATTGGGAAATAGGTCTTTTTATTTCGTGTTATGTAATACTATATATCCGGAAGTCGGAATTGCATGTTATAAACTGCTCGATTATTATGGGAGATGTGGAATACCCACTTCTTCAAACCTGTTGTGGACAATCGGTGGACAATGAAGAAATGGCAGAAGAAAAAGCGGGATTGTTGGGTAGGCTGGACCGACTTTTTGATGAATATGAATATGTAGTAGGGCCTTCTGTCTATTGTGCCTCTTTCCTGAAAAGACAACATGCTTGCCGCACAGGCAAAAAAATATATGATATTATTCTGAAGGTGGATGAGATACCCGGTATTTTCCCATTCAAAGTCAGTGTCCATAATTGTTGCCACGGTACATCGGAAGAGCATTCTTTTTTTGATAACACTTATTATTCCAAGGTCAATGCCCTGTTGTCATTAGTGGAGGGGATCGAATTAGTTGAACCTACTGTCGAAAACAGGGATTGCGGTAAAAAAGGATCGCTTGAGGACGTGCTTCAGAACCCGGCATGTCTTGAAATAGATAATTTGAAAAGGCATATTGCAACAGGCTCCGACTTTATTACAGGACCTGATTGTTCCTGCCTTATGCATATGCAGCATATAGCCAACGAAGAAAAATTAGATGCAAGTTTTATTCATGTAATTCAAATATTAACAGCTGAGCTATGATACACTTTGATTTCCTCCCAAAACGGCATGACGATACAAAAGAAGAGAACGGTCCTACACGTATCGACGCATATACTTATTCCGGAAGTGAAATGAATAAAATAGGGCCGTTGATCAAGCCCATTATTCGTTCATTAAACTATAATGTTTGGAAATTGCAAGGAAGAGATGGCCTTCCGCCCTTTGCCAAAGAATCCTTTACCGAATTATGGGAAAAGGGTCTGGTAAGAAAGATGATGTAGCACCAAATTATTTACTCCCTTTCTGGTACGAAGAAGGCGGTACGCCAAACTGTTCTTTGAAACACCGGCTGAAATAATGCGGATCTTTCATTCCGATCTTATAGGTTATCTCACTGATATTATATGTTCCGTCCTGCAACAGCTCAATAGCTTTCTTCATCCGGTAGATACGCATGAATTCATTGGGGGAATATCCGGTAACCCCTTTCATTTTGCGGAAGAAGACCGTTCGCCCCATTTTTACCGAAGTTGCAAATTCCTCCACGGAAAAATCAGGATTACTCATTTGTTTTTCCATGATCGCGTTTAATTGATCGACAAACTTCTGGTCTAACTCCGAAGATGACAGCAATGGGTTATTCATACCGGGATCTTTCGAGAATTTCTCGCGGAGTTTTTCCCGTTGTTCAATTAACTGCGAAATACGTGCCAACAACAGTTTCAAACTGAATGGTTTGGTAATATAAGCGTCCGCACCGCTCTCTGTACCTTCCAACTGATTTTCTACCGTACTCATCGCTGTCAGCAATATTATGGGTATATGGCTGGTGCTGAAATCGTTTTTCAGGTTACGTGTTACCTCAAAACCATTCATTCCCGGCATCAATACATCGCAAATGATCAGGTCGCCGTCAAAATTTTGCGCATACTCTAATCCCATAATGCCATCCGATGCTGTCTTTACTTCGTAATATCGGCTTAATTCTATTTCAAGGAATTTATTCACATCCACATCATCCTCGATCAGAAGGATTTTTCTCTTTATAGGATTCTTCTCGGCGCTTAATATTTCTACATTTTCATCATCTCCATCATGGTTCATTTCCGGCTGTCCAGCAGGTTTATCCGCCAGCGGATCGGAAATGATAAACTCTTTCTCTCCATATTTTGATGTATCCAACGGCAGAGAAACGATAAAGACGGAGCCGCCGGTTTCTTTATCACGAAAACTGATAACCCCTTTATGCACATTCACTAACTCATGCGTCAGGTGCAAGCCAATTCCTACACTGTCATGGGTAAAACTGCTCTGCATAAAACGGGAGAATAGCTGACGTTGTTTCTCTTTCGAAATGCCCACTCCCGTATCATCCACCGAGAAGACAAAACTGTTATTTTCTTCATCTATCCGAATACTAAAAACAATACTTCCCTTGTCCGGAGTGTATTTAAAAGCGTTGGACAGAAGGTTGTAAGCTATTTTATCGACTTTTCCCCTGTCAATATACATGGTATGGTGAGATACCGGCGATTCGAAACGGTAATCGATATGTTTTCTGTCGGCCAGTTCTTTGAAACTCAGGAAAATTTCATTCAGGAAAGAAATGACCTCCGTTTCTTCCACTGTCAACAACAACTTGTTGTATTGCATCTTCCGGAATTCCAGCAATTGATTGACAAGTCGCAATAACCTGTCAACACTCTTGTTCATCAGTTGTATAGGGTAAGCAATCTCTTTGGATACGGAATCCGTGTTCTCTATTTTTTCCAATGACCCTTTTATCAGCGTTAGCGGCGTACGGAACTCATGTGAAATGTTCGTAAAGAACCTTAGTTTGTAATCTGTCAGTTCTTTTTCGATCTGAATGCGATTTTGCAAGCGTTGGAAGTTATGTAAAATACGAAAAACGACATATAAAAATATAATTCCTAATATTACATAGAGTATATATGCGAAGGCCGATTGGCCGAACGGAGGCTTAACGATAATATCCAAAGTCGCTTCTTCCTCACTCCAGATCCCCGTAGCGTTACACGCTTTCACATGCAGTTTGTATTTGCCGGGCTCCAACCTTTTATATGCAGCAAAATTCAAGGATGAAGGCGTGCTCCAGTCTTTGTCATAAGGTTCCAGCTTGTAGGTATATTTGGAACTGTTGTTTATGGAATAATCAAATGTAGAAAACTTGATAACGAAAGAATTCTGAAAATGCCTGAGTTGCAGATTCTCGGAATAGGTGATGGCTTGCTTTAACGGAGAATCCTCTTCCATGGGACGTACGGAAATACCGTTGATCTCCAGATCGGTCAGCGCTATTTGAGTGGCCGTTTGCTGGGATTCGATCATCGAGGGGTCAAGGATGAGCAATCCGTGATTGGTTCCGAAGATCAACCGACCATCAAGAAACTTCATGGCACTGCTTTCACTGAATACATTTCCATGCGCCGTACTGGAAAAGAAGAAGTTTTCAAAGGTTTGCGCTTCAGGTGTTAACCGGGACAAGCCGTATTCTGTGGCTATCCAGATCTTACCTTCATTGTCTTCAATGATGGACTGAATTACATTATGGACCAGTCCATCACTCGTTGTGAAATGACGAAATTTTAGATCGGCATAATTGCCATCGAACTCACAAAGGCTTAAACCTCCTCCATAGGTGCCGATCCACATACGGTCTTTACTGTCGCATAAAATATATTTCACCTGATTGGCAAGTAGCTTGTTGTTGTCGAAGTTATACCGGTAGTATTTATCCGGAGAATTGAGCAGCGAATCAGGATGAAAGACATAAAGCCCGTCACCTGTACCCACCCACATCCAGTTGTTTTTATCGCCTGTAATATACCGGACGTTCCATTGCATATTATTATCCGTCAGGAAATTCCGGAAATTGTACCTGCCACTTTCGGGAACAGCTAAAGACATCCCTCCACCGAAACAGCCGATCCAATTCCTGTTCTTATAATCCGTATATATGCTGACTATACGGTCACTTGCAATAGAATTTGGTTTATTGATATCTGCAACATGCCATTCATTGTCAATAGAAAGTCCATTAAAACGGCTTCCCAACCAAAGTTTTCCGTTTTCGTCTTCTTTCACTGCATAAATACTTGAATTGAAGTGCTTGTTCTCTAACTTATGCTTTAGTTGGCTGTCATACCTGAAAATGTCACCGTCCCGGTTCCCTATCATAATATCACCGTTCTTCATCTGATGTATTAACCTGAAAGAGGTTGCATTATTAACTACATCCTTACTTTCCGGATAGAAATAGCTGATTTTATCATTTAATACACTGAGATGGGTGATCCCTGTCGATTCTGATGTGACCCATATTCCATCCGAATGATCTTTCATGATATTGGACAAAGAGTTCGAGCATATCCGGTTAGTGCCTTCAACCTGATATGTGAAATGCGTCATCTCATCTGTTTGTGGCTTATATATATAAAGACCTTTGCCGAAGGTGGCGATCCAAACCCAGCCTCTTGAGTCTTGCACGAGGTGACACCACTGGTCTCTGACTCTGTCGCCTATTTCTATATCGAAATCTTTTACTTTACCCGTGGATACGTTTATATAACGTATCAATCCTTTATGGTCGTATATCCACAAATTCCCCTCGTCGTCTTTAATGCATTGTCCGTGAGGCACATTAAATCGTTCGTCAGTGATCCTCTTTTCCGTAGGTAATTTGAAAATATATCCTCGGGTAGAGGTCAGGATAACCCAGTTATCCTGAGTAATAAAATCATCGGCAATACAAGGCTGTCCTTCATCTGCGGATAAGTGCAAAAGGAATTTCAGACTCCCGCTGTCGGGATCACTCTTATAGATCTTCATTTCCAAGGTTAAGAAATAAACAGTATCCTCGTATGTAACGGCTAATATGAAAGAGTTTCCGGAATCAATTAATTTGGCTTCGTTATCCGTGATCTTAACCAATCCTTCAGCCAGGCAAACCCAGATGTTGCCTTCAGCATCCTCAATAATCTTCTTGACTTTATTGGATGGGAGTTTTCCGTTTTCAAGATTATAAATTGTCGATTCGAATTTTCCGTTCTTATAAGTTATTTTACGGCAACCACTCTGTGCATGCCATAACCAACTATCTCCATTTCGGGTCTCAAGACGGTGTGAATACCTTTTTTTATGATCTCCGCATCCGGTAAAATCCACAAAACATCCATGTTGTAGATCATAACAGTTCAGGAATTCAGGAAAGATCTTGATCCATAAGAAATGATTTTTGTCTTCTTTCGAACTGATAACATGATAATCGAGCAGGGAAGCAGGATCACCCTTCTCCGGTCGAAATGTATAAAATGAGTGGCCATCATACCGCGTGAGTCCTGTCAATGTACTCATCCATAGAAAGCCCTTGCTGTCCTGAAAAATATGGCGCACATAATTATTCCCTAACCCATCGTTCGAAGTAATGAACGAGGATTGCACATCAACAGAAGCAAACAGGTTACCTGCTAATATGTTAATAAAGATTGATAATAAGGTTACAAGTCTCTTCATGTTTCATTCCCTATGTTATGAACGCAGCAAAGATACGAAAAAAGCATGTAATTCCCATCTTATCTGGATGTCTTAACATAATACAGACACGCTTACCGGCTAATTTAAGCCATCAAAGGGATTCAAACTGTAATATGAGATTGACTAAAAAAGGAAGTAGGAATATAACACTTCTGTTTTTTGTGATTTTATTTGGATTTCGTTTTTTTTACTGTTGGTGCTAACTAATATTGCTTATTATCAAACGCTTACAGATCTTCTTCCTGTGCATGTAATGATGTCATATACATATTTATATATTTGCTCAGTATATACAGCATTGGCGAAAATTATTTAATCCAAACACCTTAACTTAACAGAAACTGTATATCATTGCACTGAATAAAAAACTGTATTAATCTACCTGCAAGTAGGTCTTAATGTAGGCGTAATCATTTTTGTAAATTATCCATTTATTGATACGCAATAACTTCCGGTGTTAAAGGGAATTAAAGAGGTTATCTCGTTTCCGGGATAACCTCTTTTTTCGTTTGCAACCATTTCTCCAATGGTTCTATTTTATTGGTAATGCTTAGAGAGCATTCTCTTTTACCAAATATTCTGCAATCTGTACTGCGTTCAGTGCAGCACCTTTCTTGATCTGGTCACCCACAATCCAGAAAGTCAGGCCGTTTTCATTAGTCAGATCCTTACGGATACGACCTACATAAACGGGGTCTTTACCTGCAAGGAACAAAGGCATTGGATATTCCTTTTCGGCAGGGTTATCCTGCAATACCAAACCGTCACCTTTTGCAAAAGCTTCACGAGCTTCTTCCACTGAAATAGGACGTTCTGTTTCTACCCAAATACTTTCAGAGTGAGAACGAAGAGCAGGAACGCGTACGCAAGTTGCGCTTACTTTTATGTCAGAATGCATAATCTTGCGGGTTTCGTGGAACATCTTCATTTCTTCTTTGGTGTATCCATTATCAGTGAATACATCAATCTGAGGAATGAGGTTGAATGCCAACTGGTATGCAAACTTTTCAACAGTAACAGATTCACCTGCTAACACCTGGCGGTATTGTGTGTACAATTCATCCATAGCGGCAGCACCTGCACCGCTGGCGGCCTGATACGTAGAAACGTGTACAGTCTTTATGTGAGAAAGCTGTTCGATGGCTTTCAGTGCCACTACCATCTGTATAGTGGTACAGTTAGGGTTGGCGATGATGCCGCGTGGACGATCTTTTGCGTCGGCAGCATTTACCTCGGGAACTACCAAAGGTATGTCATTATCCATACGGAAAGCACTGGAGTTATCGATCATCACGGCACCATGTTTGGTGATGGTCTCGGCATACTCTTTAGAGGTACCAGCGCCTGCGGAAGTGAAAGCGATATCAACCCCTTTAAAGTCATCGTTGTGTTGCAAGAGTTTTACCTCGATCTGTTTACCGCGGAATGTGTATTTTGTTCCGGCACTGCGTTTAGAACCGAACAACACTAACTCATCCAACGGGAAATTTCTTTCATCGAGCACACGCAGGAACTCCTGTCCCACGGCTCCGCTTGCTCCAACAATAGCTACTTTCATTTTCTTTTGTTTTTTATTAAGTTTATAAAAATGTTCTTCTATGCTTAAAAACGATAGAATTGGCTGCAAATTTATAACAATTTGCTGTATGACAACGTATAAAATGAAAAGTTTTTTGTTATTTTGCAACGTAAACCTAAAACTTGAAGCCCATGGACTTATTTGACTTCAGTCTAAAACTTCCCATTACCGACCCTACATGGATATTTCTCCTTGTACTTCTTATTATATTGTTTGCTCCTATTTTGTTGAACAGACTTCGTATCCCACATATCATCGGTATGATATTGGCAGGATTGGTAATTGGCGAGCATGGGTTTAATATTTTAGCACGGGATAGTAGTTTCGAGTTGTTTGGCAAGGTGGGTTTATACTATATCATGTTTCTGGCTGGTCTGGAAATGAATATGTCAGACTTCAAGCAAAATAGGGGAAAAGCCGTAATGTTGGGGTTACTGGCTTTTATCATTCCAATTATGATCGGTCTTGTGGTGAACATGACCTTCCTGAAATATAGTTTGATCACTTCTGTTCTGTTGGCAAGTATGTATGCTTCGCATACGCTGGTGGCATATCCTATCGTGATTCGATATGGCGTTTCCCGACATCGTAGTGTAAGTATTGCAGTGGGAGGTACTGCGGTGACTGATACCCTTACGCTGTTGGTTTTGGCTGTGGTAGGTGGTATGTTTAAGGGGGAATCCGGTGGACTGTTCTGGGTATGGCTGGTTGTCAAAGTGGTTTTCCTGGGTGGATTGATTATGTACTTCTTCCCTCGCATTGGGCGCTGGTTCTTCCGCAGATACGATGATAATGTGATGCAATTCATTTTCGTGCTTGCCATGGTATTCCTGGGGGCAGGCTTAATGGAATTTGTAGGGATGGAAGGCATTCTCGGAGCTTTCCTTGCCGGCTTGGTATTGAACCGGCTTATTCCGCATGTTTCTCCATTGATGAATCACCTGGAATTTGTGGGCAATGCACTTTTCATTCCTTACTTCCTGATCGGTGTGGGAATGCTGATTGATATACATGTGATTTTTGGTCATGGTGATGCATTGAAAGTGGCTGGAGTAATGATCGCTGTTGCTTTGACTGGTAAGTGGATTGCTTGTTGGCTGACGCAGAAGATATATAAAATGGCAGCTATTGAGCGGGAACTGATGTACGGCTTGAGCAATGCTCAGGCTGCGGCTACATTGGCTGCTGTACTGGTCGGATATAATATAATTCTGCCTAATGGTGAAAGACTGCTGAATGACGATGTTCTGAATGGTACTGTATTGCTAATCCTCGTGACCTGTGTGGTAAGTTCATTTATTACTGAACGTGCTGCCCGTAAGATTGCTATTGATGAGGCCCATCTGGAGGATGAAAAACGTCCGGTAGAGCTGGAAAAGATTTTAATACCGGTTGCCAATCCGGATACGATTGAAGATTTGGTAAGTCTGTCCTTGTTGATACGTGATCCTAAGCAAAGAGATAATCTGGTGGCATTGAATGTGATTAATGATAATAATGCATCGGAAGCTCTGGAACTTCGCGGAAAACGTTATCTGGAGAAGGCAGCCATGATAACGGCGTCGGTGGATGTGCCGCTGAAACAAATCAGCCGTTATGACTTGAATATTGCTTCAGGTATCATTCATACGGCAAAAGAGCATGGGGTGACGGATGTGATCATTGGTTTGCACCGTAAAGTTAATATTGTGGATTCCTTCTTTGGTATGTTGGCGGAGAACCTGTTGAAAGGTTTGCACCGGGAAGTGATGATTGCAAAGTTCCTGATGCCGATTAATACTATACGGAGAATTAATATTGCTGTTCCGCCGAAAGCAGAATATGAAGCGGGTTTCCAGAAGTGGGTAGAACATTTCTGCCGTATGGGAAGTACATTAGGATGCCGGGTGCACTTCTTCGCTAATGAAGAAACTACTACACTCTTACAAATACTGGTAAAGAAGAGGTTTAGCTCGACAATGACTGATTTCTCCCGTTTGGATGATTGGGGGGATTTATTGTTGTTGACCGGACAAGTGAATTATGATCACTTACTGGTGATTATCAGTGCCCGCCGTGGTTCTATTTCTTATGATCCTGCATTCGAAAGACTGCCTGCCCAGTTAGGAAAGTATTTTGCCAACAATAGTTTGATAGTGCTCTATCCGGATCAGTTGGGTGAACCGCAAGATATGCTGTCTTTCTCTAATCCACGTGGTAATAATGAAGATCAGCATTATGAAAAGGTAGGCAAATGGTTCTATAAATGGTTCAAGAAGAGTAATTAGTGATTAGCAACAAAGTGATAAGTGATTAGTGAGAATGGAAGATTGGAGACAGAGGACACGGCTCTTATTGGGTGAGGAGAAGATGGGACGTTTGCAGCAGGCACACGTGCTTGTAGTGGGGCTTGGTGGAGTAGGAGCGTATGCAGCGGAGATGATTTGTCGTGCCGGAGTGGGACGCATGACGATTGTGGATGCGGATACAGTGCAACCTACGAATATCAATCGTCAGCTTCCGGCCTTGCATTCTACATTGGGAATGAGCAAGGCGGAAATCTTGGAGAAACGTTTCCGGGATATTAATCCGGAAATTGAATTGACGGTGTTACCGGTATTCCTGAAAGATGAGAATATTCCCGAACTGCTGGATGCAGCATCCTATGATTTTGTAGTGGATGCCATTGATACGCTGGCTCCGAAATGTCATTTGATTGCAGAAACTTTAAAGCGACATATTAAGATTGTTTCCAGTATGGGAGCCGGAGCAAAGAGTGATATAACCCAGGTTCGCTTTGCCGATATATGGGATACTTATCATTGCGGGTTGAGTAAGGCAGTCAGAAAACGGCTTCAGAAAATGGGAATCAAGCGTAAATTACCGGTGGTATTCAGTACGGAACAGGCGGATCCGAAAGCGGTGCTGCTGACAGAGGATGAAATGAATAAGAAATCAACATGTGGAACAGTTAGTTATATGCCGGCGGTATTTGGATGCTATTTGGCGGAGTATGTGTTGAAGAGATTATGATTGGCAAGCATATCTTTTGCTGCCTAATTGGCAAAGAATCACTACTTGACATTAGATAAAGATGAAGTATATATGATACAATTACAAGGAATAACCAAGAGTTTCGGTAGCCTGCAAGTTTTGCGGGGGATTGACTTGAATATAGATAAGGGCGAGATCGTTAGTATTGTTGGCCCGAGTGGAGCAGGAAAGACTACTTTACTTCAAATTATGGGAACCTTGGATGCACCTGATAGCGGTACGGTAACTATCGACGGTACTTTGGTCAGCCGTATGAAGGAGAAGGAACTGTCGGCTTTCCGTAACAAACATATCGGGTTTGTCTTTCAGTTTCACCAGCTTTTACCAGAATTCACGGCATTGGAAAACGTGATGATACCTGCATTTATTGCAGGTGTGGGGCAGAAAGAGGCTACTGCATCTGCGCTGGAATTATTGGAGTTTATGGGCCTGACTGACCGTGCCGGGCATAAGCCCAATGAACTTTCAGGTGGGGAAAAACAACGTGTGGCCGTAGCCCGTGCTCTTATTAATCATCCGGCTGTGATACTGGCTGACGAACCTTCGGGTAGCCTGGATACTCATAATAAGGAAGAATTGCATCAGCTTTTCTTCGACCTTCGCAATCGTTTCGGACAAACATTTGTGATTGTCACCCACGATGAAGGACTGGCACAGATTACGGACCGTACGGTGCACATGGTTGACGGGGAAATTGTTTAACCTTATTTTCCCGTACTCATTACTCCTGAATCATTATCGCTATTGTTTACTTTTCTTTGTGTTACTTTGAACTTACGTCCGAAAGAGAAATTGTAGGATAAGCTGACCAGAAACATACGTGAGCTTTCCTTAATGTAGCTTTTAGTCTTGTACGAGGCAAATTGATTCCAATTCTCATTCTCTACTTTATAATTATCAGTGAATGGGTTGAAAGCACCTACGCCCAAACGGAGATCTTTATATTTATAATATAGACCTAATATCTGGATGTTTTCTCCTCCTGAAAGGGTCTCTCCCCAGAAGTTGTTCCAATTGGTATTGATTTGCCAGAACAAGGAGAATCGTTTGTAATTAAATGAAGCTTGTCCTTCGTAATACCAGTTGGTATAAGTGTGAGAGTAATTGTTTCCATGACTCATATAATGATTGACTCCTCCTGTGAATGAAAGTTGCAGCATATCCCATAGTGGCCCTACGCGGAGCATCAGACGTCCGGATAACTTTTGCCAGTCTTTCTGGTTATCCCATGTTTGTACTATTTTATTGCCTTCCTGTAACTTTTCATCCATAATGGCATTGGGACGGTAATCGTATGCACCCCATAGGTTACTGTAGAAAACACCTTTTTTCCACTCATAAGTCAGTTCCGTACGATAGCACATGTACGATTTCAGGTTCGGATTACCACGGCGTATCTGGAAAGAGTCTATAGTTTGTTCTATAGCGCTCAGGTTACTCAATGAAGGAGTTGCATTGAATACTTCGGCTTTCCAACGGAGGTATGAGTTATCAGAAAAAGTGTAATGTAATGTAGCTTTCGGGTTTACACTGTACTTTTTAGAAGAATCATCATTTCCGCTTTGGTTGTAATAGAAACGGGTTAGGCTGATTCCTAATCTGTAATCCAGTTTGTTTATCTTGCCACGGTATTCACTGAATATATAACTATTTCCCTGATTCATCCGGGTATCGTAATTATGCCCGTTCCGGTATTCGTTGTTAGAGTAAGATTGGGTATGCTGCAAACCGAAGCTCAGCGCATTACCTTTTGAAAATTGCTTTTCGTAAATGGCCTCCCCAATCAGGGAGTATTTGTCGCCCAATACATCATTGTTTATATCGGTCAGCATTTCATCGTGAAGACTTTCCTGATAGATACGGTGTGATTTTTCCCGGTTATAGGTTCCTACCAAGTTGAATACCAAAGTCTGTTTGTTTTTCAGGCTTTGTTGAAAGTAGAGATCTAAGGATGGGCGCGTCCAACTGTTTTTTGTACGGTCTATCATATTTACCATATCCGTTTCATCATTTACATTATAAAGTACTCCCTGATAATCCCAATTCGGCTGATTGTTACCGCGCAGGCGGAAGGTAGCGCTGAATAAAGAATTCTGGGATGCTTGGAGACTGTAATTCACATTCAGATTTTGCATAAATAACATAGCATGACTGGGTTCTCCTTTTTCCATTCGCTGAATGGTGCTGCCATCTGCCAGGCGGAAAGTTTCTTCATTATCTCGGTACATGCCATAGAAATCACGGGGACCCATGTAATAAGAAAGTCCGAACTCGGATTTTTTGTGGTTGACTTTACCGAATATATTGTAATTTCCCCACATAGCATTGATTCCCTGGCTAAGGTCTGTGCCGAAACTTCCGCCCGTATCGGGGCGACGAACGATGTAATCGAGTACGATCTCGGCATTACCATAACGTAATCCCGGGTTGTCATGATATTCTATGCGGATAATGTCAGCTGGGCGTAAGGCCTTTATTTCATTGATATCTGCTTTTGCTCCATTGATACGTATTTGTAATTCGCCACCACCGGATATTCCGATTTCATTATTCATCGGGTTAACCTGAATGCGCGGAAGCATTAGTTCTTGTAGTAGGTTGACGCCATTGGTAGAGACTTTCATTTGCCGCTCGGAAGGGAATACCAGTTTCCGGTCCGGACGACTGATTTGGTTAGAGCCATTGATGGTTACACCTTCCAATGCTACAGCAGCATCTTCCATATGAATATCTCCCAGATCTGTATTACGCTTCACTCCATTCAGCGTAACATACTGTGTATTGTAGCCGATGCTGGAAAGTACTAATCTGTAATCTCCTGCATCTATCTTATTGAAAATGAAATTACCGTTGTTATTAGTTGATACTCCACTTACGAATGTAGAGTCGATGGTTTGTAACACCACATTTACAAATTCTACGGCTTCGTTATCTGTGGTATTACGTATAGTACCTTTTATTTCTATCTTTTGGGCAAAGATTCCCTGTACCATGCTGCTTAACAGTATGGCTATTAATAATCTTTTCATTGTCGTTTTATGATTTTAATTCCTTATTCCAGAATGGCCGGTCCTGTTTCAGGTTGTTTACTGTTTTTTAGACGAAGAAAAGGGGAGTAAGGTTGCATCCATTACTATTTTTTTATTTAGAAAAACAAACTTCTTTTAAGTTCGTTTCTATAATGGGCAACTAGTATCTATGACATTTTGTTATACCTTTACCCCGATTTTTATAATTTATATAGATTACATTATGAGAAAAGTAGTTCTTACTTTAGTTACATTGGTATTTGTGTCATTTGCATATGCGCAGGATGTAACTTTCGATTCTTTCAAACGAATCGAATCGGATAAGGTGTTGAACCTGTCAGCCGATCAAATTGCAAAAATCAAAAAACTAAATAGGGAAGTTGGCCCCAAGTTTAAAGCTATCGGACAGAGTAATCTTCCTGGGTACGAAAAGGGGCAGAAGAAAAGAGCATTGGCTCTTGAACACAAAGCTGCCATTAAAGCTATCTTGTCAGAGAAGCAGGTTCAGTTATGGGAAGAGCATTACGGAAGTATGGATAATAGGAAAGGTTTGCGTGGTATCATGAAAGGTGATTATGATCATCGATTGGATCAATTGGAAGCCAATTTTGAAAAGGAAAAAGAGGCAATTGAAAATAGCTCTTTATCTAAAGACGCAAAGAAAGCTAAGGTAAAAGCTCTTAAAAATAAGTATAAACAGGAAAAAGAGCGTCTGAAGAATGAACGTGATACTGCAATAAAATCAGGAGTTTTGGAAAAGTAATTGAATCATTCAAAACAAACATAATGACCGATTCTTTCCAGGTCCGTTTCTGTAAATTCCTCATAGAGGGAGAAAGGTTTAAGGCTCGTTAGCGAGCCTTTTTTCTTGCGATATTCTACGATGGCTTTGGCTTGGTAGAAGTTAATATAGGGATGGGAGCGCAATCTGTCTACACTGATGCGGTTCAGGTTGATGCGGTGGACATTTGCCGGGTCGATGCTGAACCAGGCTTGCAATTGCTGAATATTCAGGTTGATATCTTTTAGTTGTTCTATTTGGTAGAATCCACCTAATCGCTGTCGATAACCAACTATCAGACGAGCAATGCCGCTTCCGATACCTGGAATCTTTTTTAATTCAGTGGTGTCGGCGCGATTCAGATCAAGAATGGTTCCGATCGCATATTTGATATTCTCCACCGGTGCATTTTGTGCAATGTATAATTGTGGGATGTGATGTACTGTATCTTCCGGTGGAATATGTATGTAAGGTAAAAGAACAGAATATTGTTCTTCTGTTATTCCATATACCTTTTTAAAATCCTCCGGTTTACGGAATTTTCCACCTTTTGCCCGATAGTGCAGGATATTCTTAGCCATCCAGGCTGGCAATCCTAAGCGTCGGAATGTGATGGAATCCGCAGTATTTGGATTGAAAGAAGCCAGGATTACAGGAGGGTTCTCTTCTTGTTTCTTATAAGTCGTGTATTGCCTTTCACGGTGCTGTTCTTTCTCTTTCAACGAGGCTATGAATTCTTCATATTCTTGTTCGGCATCGGCTTGTATGGCCATATCATCCGGAGAGATATACTCCCTTCGTTGCCAGGCAGATATAAGATACCCGGCAAGAAAAACGATACAAATAGCTGCTATGAGTATTAGGATACCTCGTTTTTCTCCCCGGGAAAAGTAAAAGTAATCTTTAAATAGATTCTGCATCTCCTACAATTTCAAGAAACCCAATTCTTTGATGAAAATGAGTGTAATTGCTATCGGAGCTATAAACTTCAATATGAATATCAGCAATTTGTAAAATGTCACTTTCAGTGTTCCGTTGTTGCTTATTTCTTCCCAGACAATCTTCTTGTTCAGGTACCAGCCGGTAAAGATGGAAATACACAAACCACCCAATGGCAACATGATCTTGGCTGTGACAAAGTCGAACAGATCGAATAAATTCAAGCCAAATATAGTATAACCCTTGCCTACACCGAGTGACAGTGAACATAAAATACCTAAGAAGATGCAACCGCCTGTAACAAAGCTTGCTGCACGTTTGCGGCTCAGATGGAATTCTTCGTGCAGATAGGCTGTTACCACTTCGTGCATGGAAATAGTGGAAGTCAGTGCGGCAACGGCCAGAAGAATATAAAACATGACTGAGAATATGTAAGCTAATAAAGGTACTCCGCTAAATGCTTGTTGAAATACATTGGGCAGCGTAATGAAGATAAGGCTCGGACCTGCATCCGGCTGGATACCTACCGAGAATGCAGCGGGGAAGATGATAAGTCCTGCCAATATGGCGACGAATGTATCGATAATGCTGACACTAAAAGCGGTTTTTGTTAGATTCGTATCTTTTTTGAAATAAGATGCATAGGTACAAAGGCACCCCATTCCCAAACTTAGTGAGAAGAAAGCCTGTCCCATGGCACTCAAGAATACGTTGGCATTCACCTTATCCCATTCCGGTTTCAAGAGAAACTCGAGACCGGCACCTGAACCCGGCAATGCAATAGAACAGCCTGCCAATATAATCAGCAGGATAAATAGCATTGGCATCATTATTTTGGCAGACTTCTCGATGCCTTTTTCCACCCCTTTTACGATGATAAAATGAGTGGCAAGAAGAAAGAGTACCAGCCAGATAACCGGACGCCAGGGATTAGAAGAAAATGAATTGAATGTATTGATGTAATCGGCTGACGTTTTTCCGGCAAAGTTATCGGTAACAGCTTCACCTATAAATTCCAGTGTCCAACCGGCTACCACAGAGTAATAACTCAAAATCAGGAACCCTGCTAATACACCCATGCGCCCTACCCAGCGCCAGTGTGTACCCGGTGCCAGCTTTTGGTAAGCTCCTGCTGTATTGGCACGTGAGTGTCGTCCGATAAGGAATTCGGATACCATGATAGGGATTCCTAAAATAAGTACGCATGCTAAGTAAATGAGAATAAACGCAGCACCTCCATGATTGCCTGTCTCGTAGGGAAACCGCCAGATGTTACCCAGACCGACTGCGGAACCTGCCGAAGCAAGTATGACGCCTAATTTGCTCCCAAAATTGGCTCTGTCATTTTTAGTCATAAAAAAGTAGATTTTTCTTTCATTTCGTTATTATTCTCTACTAGAACATGCAAATATAGAAAATGTTCTGTACTTTTGCGCACAAATCGTTCATAAATTGAGATATGCTATACTATATTAAAAAATATCCGGTATCGTTGCTGATTATACTGACAGTGATTTATCTGTCGTTCTTTAAACCGCCAACAACGGAATTAAGCCGAATACCGAATATTGATAAAATTGTACATATTTGTATGTATTTAGGTATGTCCGGTATGTTGTGGCTGGAATTCCTGCGGGCACATCGTAGAAATGATTCTCCTCTATGGCATGCATGGATAGGGGCATTTGTATGCCCCGTATTATTCAGTGGAATGGTGGAGTTGTTGCAGGAATATTGTACAACTTACCGTGGCGGGGACTGGTTGGATTTTGTAGCGAATACAACAGGAGCGTTCATAGCCTCGATGATAGGCTATTTTGTACTACGTCCGTGGATGGCGAAAAAACAATAAGCAGTGATCGATTATAAGTAATCAATCACTGTACTCAGTTTAATTCCGTTGGATCCTTTAATCAGGATGGTTTTTCCATGAGGTTTATTTTTTTGTAAAACTTCGATAACTGCCGGGGCGTCCGGATAAGTCGGGAAGTCATGTCTTGTAGCAGCGAACTGTTCACCTACCAACATTACATCTTTAAAACCACATTCCGTCAGGAAGTCTACAATCTTTTGATGTTCTTCCGGACCGTCTTTTCCTAATTCCCTCATATCTCCCAATATCAGCATTTTATTGTCAATTTCCATGTTATGGAAGTTGCTGATTGAGGCTTGCATACTGGTAGGGTTCGCATTGTATGCATCAATGATTAATGTATTATCTGCCGTCTGTTTCAGTTGTGAACGATTGTTCTGCGGAGTATATTCTTTTAGAGCAGTATCTATTTTTCCCGATTCTACATCAAAGAAGTGCCCGATAGTAACAGCGGCAAGTGCATTGGCGAAGTTGTATTCACCGATTAGCTGTGTTTTCACTTCATGATGCTCACCGTCTTTGCCTGCTTTCCATTCAAAAGTCAGATAAGGTGAGTTGCCCGTAACGTGTCCGTTGATGTATAATCCATCTTCACTTCCATAAGAAATCTGATTCAATCCCCAGGCTATGTTTCTTAGATATAAGTTGTCGTGATGGATGAAGATAGTGGAATCTTTACGTTCACGAAGATAATCATATAGTTCACCTTTGGTTTTGATGACTCCTTCGAAAGAACCGAAACCTTCCAGATGCGCTTTACCTACATTCGTGATAATTCCGTAATCAGGTTCGGCAATGTCCACTAACTCCTTTATGTCACCCGGATGGCTGGCTCCCATTTCTATGATGCCGAGATCATGCTCTGCTTTCAGACGCAACAGGGTGAGAGGGACTCCTATATGATTATTCAAATTACCTTGCGTATAAAGTATAGTGTATTTTTGGGAAAGAACAGCAGCAATCAATTCTTTGGTGGTAGTTTTTCCATTAGTCCCTGTGATACCGATGATTCGTGTTCCTATTTGACGGCGATGGTAATTAGCTAGTTCTTGCAGAGTGTGCAAACAACTATTTACCAGTATATAATGCGAATTTCCTGCAGGTGCATATTCGGGTTCATCTACTATGGCGTAGCTACTTCCTGATTCCAATGCTTTAGAGGCAAAAGCGTTTCCATTGAAATTGTCACCTTTTAGTGCTATGAATAAGGAACCTTCAGGGCAATTGCGGCTATCCGTAGTCACACTGGTACATTCCAGAAATATTTTATATAGAGCGGTGATATCCATAACTATCTCCTTTTTTTAACGTTGTTATTTCCTGTTGTCTAAAACGTTGCAAAGATAGATATTCTGCATTACAGTGATACATTTACAATGAAAATGTTTTTATTCTTTCAAAGGTAGAATCAGAATAAAACGGGAACCAGTGTTGTAGGTTGAATCAATAGTCAGGCTACCGCCCATTTTCTCTGCAATCAGACGACTGATAGATAACCCTAATCCTGTACCGGGAACAAATGTATCCAGCTTGTTGAAACGCTCGAAGACGGATTCTTGCTTTTCCACCGGAATACCTATACCTGTATCGGTGACACTGAAGAGAATCATCTTTTCTTCTTCGCGTATGTGATAGGAAAGGGTAATACTGCCATGTGTTGTGAACTTGGCTGCATTTTGCAAAAGACTCATTAGAACCTGCGAGATGCGGTCGGGGTTAGTTTGCATGGAGAAGTTTTCCCGTTCGGGAGTAAATACGAGTTGCACATCAGGCTTCAGATAAGAGTATGTCTGATCTATGCAGGTCTGACATACTCCTGTAATATCCGCTATGGTCTCTGCAGGTATGTTTTGCTCTCCATCCAGATAAGAAAGATCGAGAACATCATTAATTAATTGCAGCAGGTTGGTACTGTTCTGTTCAATGATATGGGCGTACTCTTTGGTGTCATCGTTGTCACTGTAATAACTGCTGAGTATTTGGGAGAATCCTACGATAGAATTAAGTGGCGTACGTATCTCATGACTCATATTCTGTATGAATTCCGATTTCATGCGGCTACCTTCTTCTGCTTGTTCCTTGGCATGTTTCAATTCTTCTTGTGAACGAACCAATTCCTTGTTTTTTTCGCTAAGTTGTTTCTGAGAGATGCGTAATCGGCTGTTGAGCAGATGCTCGCGATAGAAAATAATAAACGCAAGACTTAATAGGACAATTAGGAAGATAATAATACGTTGTTTATTTGCCAAGTCGCGCTGTTGTACTTGTTGTTGCAATTCACTTTTTTCGAGATTCAGTCGTTCTACTCCCAGCATAGCAGCAAATTCTCCTGCAGCAATGTCTTCATTTGTTATTTGAACTGAATCATTTAAGGCGTAGTATTCCTGATAATATTGTGCCGATTTAGATTTGTCCCCCATTTTATAGTATATCGATGCGCGTTTACGCATAGCTTCCACTTTGTATCTTTCGTTCGGGTTAAATGTTACAATAATGTAATCCAGAACTTCCAACGCTTTCTCAAATTGCTTTGTTTTTGTGTAGTATTTGTGTAGGATTTCGTAATATTCTCCTATATTTTTCTGCACTTCTTTTTTTGAGAGAAATAACTCTTTGGCTTTTTGCAGGTTTTCCCAGGATTGGGAATAGTCTTCTATGAAAAGGTAATATTGGGCGGCACGTACATAATAGTAATACTCTTGTGTGCTGCTATACAGGCAAGATGCACTTTTGTTGAGGTTTTCCAGCGCTTTATCCGCCTTTCCCAATTCGCAGTAAAGGTTTGTCAGACCTGAATAGTAGATAGCTAAGTTGTATTTATCCAGGCCGTATTGCAGAGTAATTTCTATTTCCTTTTTTTTGTTGTCGATAGCCAGATTAAATAACTTTTTGAGTTGATAGATAGAGCTTAGAACGTTATAGGCGCTGGCTATGCCATCCATATATTTTTCTTGTTCCGCTTCTTTCATCATTTTATTTGCTTCGTATAAGGCTGTGTTATACTGATATTGCTTGATGTAGTAATTGATTAGCCTTTTACTCCAAACAAAGTAATAATATTTGGGCTGATTGGTTTCCTTTGCAAAGTCTTTTACTATTTCTACATAGTGGTTGATGCTGTCCGGTTGGTTGTTCTTATAATAATAATAATCAAGTTTATTACATAATGCTACCGCTTGCATACGCTGATCCCCTTGCTCTTCTGCCATAAGGAAAAGAGTATCTGACATTTGCATAACGATAGGAGAACTTACTTCAGCTTTGCAACGCATATAATAGGCATACAATGTACTGTCTACATTATATTCTTTTTGTGTGTCTCTTTGTTGCCCTTGCATTGGAGAACTGCATAAGATGCCGAGACAAAACAAAAAAATGAAAATAGGTAAAGGCGGTTTCTTTGTGTTCATTATTGGTAAAACTCTTTTTGCAAATTTAGCTTTTCTTTATTGGAATAAAAAGTTTTTATGACACTTTTTGGCGTCTATTATATAGGTAAAGTCAGTATAAAGCGACACCCATCCATATATTGGGCATCAAGTGCAAGATTACCACCCATTCTTTCCATAATGAGGCGGCTGAGGGCAAGCCCTAATCCGGTACCTTTTGAAAATGTATCTAATTTGGCGAATCGTTCGAACACAAATTCTTGTTTATCCTGGGGAATGCCAATGCCGGTGTCGGTGATGCAAATCATGATTTGCTTTTGTTTGGGAAGAATGCGCCAACTAAGTGTAATACCACCTTCTTCTGTAAATTTTGCTGCGTTGTGCAGTAATTGTAATACTACCTGTCCAAGACGTGCTGGGTTTGTATACAGATAGAGTTCGTTCTGTTCAGGTTGATAAGAAAGAACGACTCCGGGTTTAACCAGGCGTTTTGCGCGTTCCATCCATTGTAGACAAAGCTCATTTAGCTCACTCTTTGTGTCGATAGGGATGGTAGTGCCACTATCAAGACTGGATAATTCCAATACGTCGTCTACTAATTGAAGCAGATGATTACTACCTTGCTCGATGATAGTTGTATATTCTTTCGATTCTTCGTCTTCTTCAGAAATCTTGCTACTGAGTATTTGCGAGAAACCAACTATGGAATTGAGTGGTGTACGTATCTCATGGCTCATATTCTGTATGAATTCAGTTTTCATACGGCTGGCACTCTGTTCTGCATCTTTAGCACGGCGTAGAACTTTATTCAGCCGGGTTTCGCGAAAAAACATAATGCCGACAATTACTACTATGATGCATAATAGAATGATGATACGCCAGCGTGTTTCTAATTGTATTTCTTGATTTTTCTGTATTAACTCTTTGTTTTCCAGGTTAAGATGTTCCATTCCCAAAATGGTTGCGAACTCTCCTACAGCTATGTCTTCCTGGGCACTATTCAGTGAATCACTGAGTTCAAAAGCTTTTTCATAACTCTCAATTGCTTTCTGATAGTCCTTTTTAGCAGTATAGATGGACCCACGTGTGCGATATAGTGTAGGGGTGATAAATCCATTTTGACTAAGCTTTTCAAAGGCTTGCTGGAATACATCCAGGGCTTTATCGAATTCACCGGTTTCTATGTAATAATTGGTTTCAATTTCTAGTAGATTAGTGGTGCGCTTAATACGTAATTCTGTATTCTTGCTGAAAAGTTGTGTGGTTTCTTTTAATGTTTCCCGGGCTTTGACCATATCTTTGGTGTGAATGTAATAACGGAGTAGTCCGCATAGATAAGCTCCCTGGTTTAGTTCATTACCTATATACAATTTACTTTCTTCAAGAGCTTCCCAAGCCTTTTCCGGTTCATTGGTACGGAGGTAGCAGTTACTTAATTCAAGATATTTATTTGTCAGATTATACTTATTCAGATTATATTTTAATGTGAGATCTATCAGCTTTTGGGCATATACAGTGGCTTGCTTATAGAGTTCTTTGCTCTGATAGATGCGTAATAGGGCCTGATAGCAATTTTGCATACCATCGATTTCTTCCCGGCTTTCCGATTCTTGCTGCATTTTGTTGGCTTCATAGAGAGCCAGGTTTAATTTCTTTTGTCTTGTATAGTAAGTTATGAGGCGGTTGGCCCAGGCAAAATAATAATATTGGGGCTGATTGGTTTTCCGGGCAAAGTCTTTGATGGTGTTGGTATACAATATCAGGCTGTCCTCTTGGCCTTCAAAGGACGGACTAAAATAGAAATGGTCTGTTTTGCTGGAGATGGCTACTGCCTGCATTCGTATATCACCTTTTTCTTTGGCCATAAGAAAGAGTGTATCAAGCATTTGCATGACAGATGGAGATTTGATTTCTGCCTTGCAATGTTGATAGTACACAAACAATGTACTGTCTACATGATACTTTTCTTGTTCGCTTGTTTCTTGTCCGCAAAGCTGCCACGGAATAAGCAACCAGAAAAAGAGTAAGAAGAGAGAGGATAATCTACCCATCTTGTATATTTTCATAGTTTACTACTTTTGCCTGTTAGTTGACAATCCTGAGCAAAGTTAATTTGTTTTTTTATATTTTATAGGATTATGCTGACCTTTTTTGTTTACATTTGCAAAGTATAAACGAAAAAGGACTATCCATGGAAACATTATCTTCTAAATATATCAATGTCAACGGTTCTTTACTCGACCTTTCTGGGCCCTGCGTTATGGGAATATTGAATATTACTCCTGATTCTTTTTATGCCGGTTCACGTATGCAAACTGAAGCTGAAATAGCAGCACGGGCGCAACAGATATTGGATGAAGGTGCCGGGATTATAGATATCGGTGCATACTCTTCCCGACCGAATGCAGAAAACGTTTCTCCCCGTGAAGAAATGGAACGTTTACGCATGGGATTGGAAATCTTGCGTAAAACACAACCCGGAGCAGTTATTTCTGTTGATACTTTCAGAGCGGATGTGGCACGGATGTGTGTGGAAGAGTATGGAGTGGCAATCATCAACGATATTGCTGCAGGAGAGATGGATACGGATATGTTTCGTACAGTGGCCGAACTGAATGTGCCTTACATTATGATGCATATGCAGGGAACTCCGCAGAATATGCAGCAACATCCACACTACGATAATCTTCTGAAAGAGGTGTTTTTGTATTTTGCTCAGAAGGTGCAGCAGTTACGTGACCTGGGTATGAAGGATATTATTCTTGATCCTGGTTTCGGTTTCGGTAAGACGGTAGAACATAACTATGAACTTCTGGCGCATCTCGAAGAATTTCGTGTTTTTGAATTGCCTTTGTTGGTAGGTGTTTCCCGTAAGTCCATGATCTATCGCTTATTGGGTAACACTCCGCAGGATGCATTGAACGGAACAACGGTACTCGATACTATTTGCCTCTTGAAAGGAGCTGATATTCTCCGGGTACATGATGTACGCGAAGCCGTAGAAACGGTGAAGATTGTGGAGGCAATGCGGAAAAATAGTGATAAGGTGATAGAGTGATAAGTGATATAAGGAAAGTCACTTAGCTCATAATTCATAATTCATAAATCATAATTCTTATGTTTTTTGATATTGGAGTAAAAGATATTATTGACGTTCTTCTGGTTGCATTTCTGCTTTACTATACGTATAAGCTGATGAAAGCTTCCGGTTCCATCAATGTGTTTACAGGTATCCTGATATTCATATTGATCTGGTTGGTAGTGTCACAGGTATTGGAGATGAAACTGCTTGGTTCCATCTTTGACAAGTTGGTGAGTGTAGGAGTAGTAGCACTTATTATCCTCTTCCAGGATGAGATACGGCGCTTTTTGCTGACGCTTGGTTCACACCAGCATGCCAGTGCTTTGGTACGTTTCTTTACTGGGAATAAGAAGGAGAGCATGCAGCACGATGAAATCATGCCGGTAGTTATGGCATGTATCAGTATGGGTAAACAGAAAGTGGGAGCCTTGATTGTGATTGAACATAACTTCCCTTTGGATGATGTGGTGCGTACGGGTGAAATTATCAATGCTGATATTAACCAGCGTCTGATAGAGAATATATTTTTTAAGAACAGCCCTTTGCATGATGGCGCAATGGTTATCAGTAAAGGTCGTATAAAGGCAGCGGGATGCATTTTGCCGGTATCGCATAATCTGGATATACCGAAGGAACTGGGATTGCGCCATCGTGCAGCGATGGGAATTTCTCAGGAATCCGATGCACTTGCTATTATTGTGTCCGAAGAAACCGGGTCCATTTCTGTAGCCTATAAAGGACAATTCCACTTACGTTTGAATGCGGAAGAACTGGAAAGCCTGTTGACAAAAGAAAATTAGTTTCGGGTGTGACAAAATGATACTAAATAACGTCTTATATACTGAAAAACAGAACTTATATAAAGAACATATTATTAGCAATCTTAAAAAAAAGAAAGATGGATAGACGGAATTTCTTACGGATGGGGAGTCTGGCAGTATTAGGTTCGCTGGCTGCTCCGTCGCTTGCCTTGCCTGATACGGTACGGGGAGCTTTGGGAGGCACGGATAACAAATCTGCTGTAGCTGCGGCTATGAAGCATTTCGGTGTAACGGAGGCAGACCTGAGGAAGGTGCTGACTGCTGCACTTGAAAAAGGTGGGGATTATGCGGACCTTTATTTTGAACACTCTTTTAATAATGCTGTAGCCTTGATGGACGGTAAAGTGAACAATTGCAGTTCAAATATTGACTTCGGTATGGGGGTACGTGTATTAGCCGGTGACCAAAGCGGTTATGCTTATGTGGAAGGTGTGACGTTGGAAGAAATGTTGCGTGCCGCACGTACGGCTGCCCGTATTGCTTCTTCCGGTAAGGCTGGAAAGCCTGTTGCATTTAAGGAGAAGACGATTGAAAGAGACCGTTATTCTGTAGTTACTCCTTGGGAAGAAGTAAGCCTGAAGGAGAAAATGCCTTATCTGCAAAAGCTGAATGATAAAGTCTTTGCGTTGGACAATCGTGTACGTAAGGTGCAGGCTTCTTTGAGCGACAACACAACACATGTGCTGTTCTGTAATTCAGAAGGTGTGACTTACTATGATTACCGTCCGATGGTATCCTATATGGCTTTCTGTATTATGGAAGAGAACGGACGTATGGAAAATAACTACGCCACTCGTTCCTATCGTAAAGGATTTGAGTTTATGACGGATGATATCATCGAAGTGATAGCTCGCGAGGTTGTAGATAATACAGCAATCATGTTTAAAGCCATTAAACCTAAAGGTGGTGAACTCCCTGTGGTGATGGCATCCGGTGGTTCGGGTATCTTGTTGCACGAAGCTATCGGACATGCGTTTGAAGCTGATTTCAACCGTAAAAATGTTTCTATCTTTGCCGATCAGTTGAACAAGAAAGTATGTAATGAACATATCAGTGTGGTAGATGACGGTACGATTCCTTTCAATCGTGGTTCTGTAAACTTCGATGATGAAGGTATAGAAGGACAGAAGACTTATATCGTGAAGGATGGGGTATTGACCAGTTATCTGCACGACCGTATCAGTTCTAAACATTACGGTGTGACTCCTACCGGAAACGGACGTCGCGATACTTTCCGTAATGTACCTATTCCTCGTATGCGTGCCACGTATATGGAAGCCGGAGATATGAAGGAGGAAGATATCATCTCTACTGTAAAGAATGGTATTTATGCACAACAATTCACCAACGGACAGGTGCAGATTGGTGCAGGTGACTTTACATTCTTCGTAAAATTCGGTTATATGATTGAAGACGGTAAGCTGACACAACCTATCAAAGATATCAATATTATCGGTAACGGACCCAAAGCATTGGCAGACATCACGATGGTGGCAAGCAATGACCAGATCGATAACGGTACGTGGACATGCGGTAAGGACGGACAGTCTTGTCCGGTGACCTGCGGTATGCCTTCGGCTTTAGTAAGTAAATTAACTGTAGGAGGAGAAAACTGATGATAACAGATAATAATAAAAAACTGGCTCAATGGGCGATGGATTTCGCTCTGAAGAATGGTTGTCAGGCAGCCAAAGTTGTATTGTATGCCAATTCAAACACTTCTTTTGAATTGCGCGATGCTAAGATGGATCGTCTGCAACAGGCTTCTGAAAGTGGCATGGGAATCAACGTGTATGTAGACGGACGTTACGGTAATTATTCTACCAATCGTCTGGATAAGAAAGAACTTGAAACATTTATCAAGAATGGTATTGAGTCTACCCGTTATCTGGCTCCGGATGAGTTCCGTGTATTGGCAGATCCTGCCCGCTATTATACAGGTGGGAAACCCGATTTGCAGATGTTCGATGATAAGATCTTTGGCATCAATCCGGATGATAAAGTAGCTTTGGCCCGTGCTGCCGCCGGAGAAGTTATGGGTAAGAATGACCGTATCATCTCAGTAGAGACCTCATACAGTGATGGTGAAAATGCTTCTTATCGCCTGATGAGTAACGGCTTTGAGGGTGAATCCAAATCAACCTGGTATTCAGTTTCTGCCAGTGTAGCCATTAAGGGTGAGGGTGAAGCCCGCCCGTCTGATTATTGGTATGGAAGCTCCCTGTTCTATGATAAATTGCCTAAAATAGATATCGGTTCAGTAGCATTGGAACGTGTATTGCGTAAATTGGGACAGAAGAAAGCTAAGTCTGGTAAATACACAATGGTGGTTGATCCGATAAATTCGGGACGTATGCTGAGTCCTGTATTGAGCGCTCTTTATGGTTCCTCTTTACAACAAAAGAACTCTTTCCTGATTGATAAACTGGATCAGAAAGTATTCTCTGATAAGCTGACTGTAATGGATGATCCGCATGTGATAGGTGCCAATGGTTCGCGTTATTTCGACAATGAAGGTGTGGCAACGGAACATCGTCCGATCTTTGAGAATGGTGTGTTGAAGACTTACTTCTTTGATACTTATAATGCCAAGAAGATGGGTGTAGCTCCTACTATTAGCGGTCCGTCACGTCTGGTACTTACTCCGGGTGATAAAGATCTTAATGGTTTAATTGCTGATGTAGCGAATGGTATCCTTGTTACCGGTTTGAATGGTGGTAATAGCAATAGCAACACAGGTGATTTCTCTTACGGTATCGAAGGGTTCCTTATAGAGAACGGTAAGTTGACGCAACCTGTCAATGAAATGAATGTTACCGGAAACTTCCTGACGCTATGGAACTCGTTGGCGGCTATCGGTAATGATGCTCGCACGGATCGTAGCTGGCTGGTTCCTTCATTAGTGTTTGAAGGAGTTGACTTCAGTGGACTTTAAAAGATTCTAAATAAAAGAAATCCCGCTTTTCTGTGATGTTTATCACGGAAGAGCGGGATTAATTAATAGTATAGGTATGAAAGCAATTGACTGGATAAATCATCTGAATATGAGTCGCCATCCTGAGGGTGGATACTACAAAGAAATATTTCGTTCCGAAAAACTGGTTGATAACGATAAATCAGCCATGACTTCCATTTATTATCTGTTGGAAAATGAAGATAAATCAGCTTTTCACAGACTGACTTCTCCCGAAGTATGGTACTACCATGCGGGATATCCCTTGATGCTACATGTGATCTATCCCGATGGTAGATTAGTTACTCACTTGATGACTGCTGACTTTTCGGGCGAACAGCAGGTTGCCATTGAACCCGGATGTTGGTTTGCAGCTGAATTGCCTTCGCATTTCGGATATGCATTGGTCAGTTGTGCCGTTGCTCCCGGTTTTACCTTCGATGATTTTGAGTTGGGTACGTTCAATCGTTTATCGAAACTTTACCCGGATCATGAAGATTTGCTAAAACGGTTGTGTCAATAAAGGATTTATGGAAGAAAGTGTCATGCTTTTTTTATAATATCCAGTACCTTTATTGCAGCCGGAAAACCGATATAAGGCATACATTGTATGACGACAGCAGTCAGTGTTTCCTTACTGTTACCTACTTTCAGATTGGCTTGCAGATGTGATTGTAGTTGGGGCTCTGCACCAATTACAGTCAGTACGCAGAAGGTCAATAATTCACGCGTTTGGGTATTCAGTCCGCTTCGGGTTTGGAAATCTCCGAAATGAACTTCAGTCAGGAAACGTGCTACGTCGGCTCCCATGCCGCCCGGAACGTCTTTCAGTAATTCCTTCATAGCCTCTCCGTAAAGCGGTTTTTGAATAGCAAGACCTTTCTCCAAGCGATTTTCTTCTGTCACTGTCTCCTGTTTTTCCAAAGGTAACTTGATACCTCTTTCCGTGAATGTGGAGTTTATTGTGCCCAATGCATTCAATACTTTTGGGAAACCGATAATGGGAGCGCACTGATAGATGGCCTCGCGCAGTTCTATAGGAGTTACCCCTACGTTTAGTGCAGCTCCGGCATGACTCTTAAGCTGTGGCAGTTGTTGCATGGCGGCTAATGATGCGCAAGTAATCATCTCACGGGTTTTCATATCCAGATTACCAGTGCGGAATACTTCTCCAAAGATATATTTCTGAAGTATATCCATCATTTCCGGATCTGTACCTTCTCCGGTCAAAGCTTCTCCACCGAATAGTTGGGTGAAGTTCTTTTTACATAAATCAATTCTATTCTCATCCTTTCCATTCTCACTGCTTCTGTCTTTTACAGCTTTCGCATATTCTTCATCATTCACCACCTCAAGCCAGGTGTTCTGATTCGTTTGCGGATTGCACGCTATGGCAAGGTGTGAGAACCAACTGTCGGGTGCGGCACCGTGCCAATGTTCTACGTTGGGAGCGATTTCTACTACATCGCCGGGCAACAGGCGGCGTGCAGCCTTTCCGCGTTCCTGATAATAGCCCACACCACCTACGGCAATCAGTAGTTGTCCGCCTGTGTGGCTGTGCCAGTTATTGCGGCAACCGGGCTCAAACGTAACGTTGGACATCGGTACATTTAATTCTTTGCTGGTAGTCAAAGGTGCTAGCCAGGATTTACCTGTGAAATACTGTGCGTAGCCAGTATTCTCTTCCCCTACCGGGAAGTCACTGATTTTTGGAACTTCTGTTTTCATATCTTGTGCGTTTATATTGCCTATACCGATTAAAACAACCGTCATGGCAATGGTTATTCTTTTCAGATTCATAATGTTTTGTTTTTATGGTGATAGATTCTATTGTCTTTCAATCTTTACGACTACATTGCCTGCTACGTCAAAAGCTTCTATTCCGTTTCCGTCGATGCGTCCCAGAGGTATCAGTTCACTGCTATGACTTCCACTTTTATAAAAGAGAGCGACGTTTCCCCAAGGAGCATACAGATCAATATCTCCACGGGATGGAGTATGCCCCCTGGGAGCACCTTCGGTATTGAATGCAGGTTCCGGATAAAATATTTTTTCTGCTCCGGCATAATCGTTCATTGTAACTTCTATAGGCAGACGTGACAGGAAATCACGAGTCGTAACATTGTCTTTCATCGTTGCGGTAACTTCACGGTTACCTACGGTTATTTTAATCTTCATACTATTTTCTTCTGGTTTATTATCTTCGTCATTATCATTTCCGGAAGTTTCCGGTTGTTCTGTATCCGGTTCTTCAAAACCATTGGGAGAATTGCTGCATGCCGCTATTGTAAGGGCAAACAATAACATTACTGGAAATAAAAATAGCTTTTTCATATCACTTCTTTATTAAATTAAGATTTATATCTGCTTCATTCACAATGCAAAATTACCGAAGATGTTCCATAAACGTTGTATACAGATTACAGATAAAAGTAACTGAATTACTGTTTTTGCCGGTTGGAGGGATTTATTTTGAAAACCGGAAAAGAGAGGAAGGGAACTCGTCCCCTTGTCAACTTTCCTTCATACCCATTTCTTTCTTCTGTTGTAGAGATAATTCCCATAGGCAGTTCTGATTTCATCGCCTGCCTATCGGGATATAGCTCATTGGGTATTTCTTATTCGTATGACTATAGTGTACTTTGCGTTCAACTATAGTGGAACGCAAGGGATACTATAGTTATTCTTTCGTTTCACTATAGTTAAACGAATAAAAGGTAGGTAATGAAGAAAGTCTTATTGGGCAATAAAAGTAGTTCAAACAGCATCGTGACAGAGAATTAGTTTCGATGCTTTATATTCATGTATTCAGTTCAAAAAGGTATAGTAATGAATAAAATCCGCGTTCGTCCGCCTTGTCCGCGTAGTCCGCGTATCAATTTAGTTCATAACCCGTCAGGAAAGAACTTAGGAGATGCCGACTTTTGGGTTAGTTCAGCATCAGACTCATGTATGCTTGTTCCGAAGCAAATACTTTTTCTGTTAATTGCCCGATAGTTAGTTGCTCATGTGCACCTGGAAGTCGTCTGTGACTATACATACATTTCCCTTTATTCAGGTAATAATAACCATTGTTGGCTGAAAGTTCGTTGTCAATGAGATCAATGTTCATTTCTTCCTCGGGATGTGCGGCTGCATAAAGCTGCAGTACAGGTTTGGCCTGAATGATGCGTATCATACCCAAATCGAAAGAGGATTGATCTTTTACGGGAGGTATGATGATATCAAGACTGTCGGTCTGCATGTCTTGGCAGATGTGGGTGAGCAGCAAACGCTCTGCTTCGGGATTATTTGCAAATAGTTCATTTATAAATAGTTTGGAAGCTTCTTCATCGGGATAGACAATGGCAAGAGCGGCAATTCCAGATTCATTCGAAAGAGTGAAAATGCACCCACAACTCAGATTGAGGTCGGCCAGTATGACGTAGAAGTCTGTCTTTGTATGTTGCAGGCAGCAAGGGCGTTTCTGCATTTTGCGATTCAGATATTGGTAGACATCTTCATCATAGTCTGTGTAAGCCTGGAAGCACCAACCTGTCTCGGCAGATGAAGTGAGAGAAGGGGCATCCGTTTCATCTGTTGGCAAATGAAAAGTACGTTTACCGTAACGGAAAGCCGTTGCGTAACCTACGCGTGCATAATAATCGAATAACCAAGACTCGGCAGGAATAAGGGTGGTAAATGCGATATCATTACGATACATGCGCCCGAATGCCTGAGATAGCAATTCTCGCATAACGCCCCGGCTACGGTAGTCGGGGTGAGTGCATGCGCCCGAAATATATGCAGTCGGTACGCTATTGCCATGAAAAGTGATCGGATAGGGAAGCATTTGTAAGGCGGCAATGACTTCATCACCACTTTCGATGGCAACATTCACTTCGCTGTTGTAACGAAGGTTAAAGTACATATCCACAAACTCGTCATTATCATTAAAACAAAGCTTCCATAGCTTCTTTACCTTTTCGCGCATTATTTCTATCTCCTATTCAAATGCTTACTATCTTTATTAACTATTTATTACTTGCTATTAACTGCTTCAAAGAATCTTACCATTTCACCGGATCTACAGGGATATCTTTCAGGCAAGCCATATATTTTTCCAGAATAATCACCGGCTGGTAGGACAGTTTGGCTTTGCGTAGTCCTTCGATACCCAAATCTTCTTCCCGGTTGATATAAGTATATTGTTCGGGAATATGATTGGCAAATTCATAATTTATCATGGTGTAGGCACCATCAATTGTGGTATCTGCTTTTTCTACATGCACGCCGAAAGTATCCTGGTTGATGGGCATACCGAAAGTGAAAGCTACAATTTTACCATCTACATGAAGAATACCTCCCGTCAGACCAAGGGCATCGAAGTTATGCAGCGCATAGATAAGGGCACGGCGTTCGTTACCCGTACCTTCGTGCTGGTCGCAGTTGTTCACTTTGCACCATTCGGCTTCCAGATCGAGACATTCCTGTATACGGTCGGAAGTGAGAGGAACATATTCATAATTAGTATAGGTCCGGCGGAATTTATTGAGGTGGTTCCGTTTGGCTTGGAATTTCTTACCGGCCAATGTGGCAAGGTCGGTGCGAAGATACAGGTAATCGGCATAATCCCTGTCCGCTTCGAAATGAAACTTATCAGGCATTATGGCTTCCAAGTCAGCCCGCATGCCTGCGCATACTCCGAGCATACAGAAGCGTTCACCTTCACGGTTGGCATCTTCTATCATATCCTCCAGCACTTTCTTTAAATCTCCGTTCCCGACTGGCATCATATATACCAATTCTTCTCCTGCCCAGAATTTCAGTATCAGGAAGCCGTCCTGTACTGCAAACTTGGTGTCATAAAGGAAACGCCAACTACAGAGATTGGAGAATGAAAGGTCACAGTTACGTCGGGGACTATGCTGTGTATAAGATGTAATGAGTTCTTTATCTTTAAGTTCGATGTCTTTAAATGATATCATATCGTTGTTTTCGTTAGTTTGAATATAAAGAATAACAAAGATAAGGAGAAATTGTTATAGCAAGCCTAATAATCGCAAAATAGTTGGCGTAAGTAGGGCGGTGAAAATGCCATTCAGTGTAAGCCCAAGACTGGCGTAAGCTCCGTATTTGCTACTGATATCCATGGCGGTGGAAGTTCCCACGGCATGGGCGGCAGCTCCCAAAGATAATCCTTGGGCAATAGGACTCTTAATACGCGTAAGTTTCAGGGTTTTTATTCCGACAATACTACCCAACAAACCGACACAAACCACTACGGCAGCCGTCAGTGCCGGAATGCCGCCTAATGTATCTGCTACTTCCATGGCAATAGGGGTAGTAACAGATTTAGGTGCCAATGAATAAATAATTTCCTGCGGTGCTCCCATCAGTTTGGCAATCACCACTACGGAAACTACCCCGATGATACAACCTGCCAATTGTGAAAGCAGGATCGGGACCAATTGCTTCTTTATGGCCTCCAATTGTAGATATAGAGGTACGCCAAGGGCTACTACTGCTGGTTTCAGCCAGAACTCAATGAGGTATCCGCCTTTGTTGTAGGTTTCGTAGTTGATATGTGCCATTTTCAAAAAGATAATCAGGATGGCGATAGTCAACAAAATGGGGTTAAGCAATAAAATACCAGTTTTCTTTTGCAACAGTTTTGAAAAGAAAAACACGCCGAAAGTAACGGCTAACAAGAAGAATTCGTTGTCTAAGTAACTCATTTGATTTTGCGTGCTAATTGATGAACCCACCCTGTAACGATTAAAACCAGCAGGGTGCTAACTAAAGAAGCTATGACTATCGGCCAGAACTGGGCAGCGATAATGTCAAAATAAAGCATGAGGGCTACACCGGGAGGAACAAAGAAAAATCCCAAATTAGCAACCAGGAAGTCGGACAATCCCTGCACCCATTGCAGTTTAATCCAACCCAATTTCAGAAAAAGGGTGAGCAACAGCATACCTATGATGCTGGACGGAAGCTTGATATCCGTAAGAAAAACAACCAATTCACCCAAAGCCAGGCATCCGAAAAGGATGGCGCATTGACGAATCATACTACTATTACCTATTTATTATTATTAAATTCAACTCTCTTTGGGCAATAACCTTCTTAATAACTGACCAAAAGTTGAATTGTTTACTGAAAACGCTGCAAAGTTAGGTGTTTTGTAGATTGGCTGTCACAGTTTCCTGCGATATTTCTTTCTATTTGTACGTTTTGTGCCAGGTTAGTGTTAAATATTATAATAATTGCGGTTTGGAACACAAAAATGCCCCGAATTGCAATGTTGATATTGCAAAATTGTGTACTTTTGCGGCGTGAATAACACATCTACCGAATTTTTATACACAATTTATATATATGCAGAGATTAATTAATGAAATCGTTGAGCGTGCGAAAGCCGACCGCCAACGTATTGTTCTTCCTGAAGGAACGGAAGAACGTACTTTGAAAGCTGCCAATCAAATTTTGACAGATGGAGTTGCTGACTTGATTCTTCTGGGTAATCCGGACGAAATCAATGCTTGTGCAACAGAATGGGGACTTGGAAACATCAGTAAGGCTACTATTATTGATCCGGAGAATCATCCGAAGAAAGAAGAGTATGCACAATTGTTGTGTGAACTTCGCAAGAAAAAAGGTATGACTATCGAAGAAGCTCGTAAGTTGGTACTTAACCCGCTCTATCTGGGCTGTCTGATTATTAAGAATGGTGATGCTGACGGTCAATTGGCAGGTGCACGCAATACGACGGGCGATGTACTGCGTCCGGCATTGCAAATCATTAAGACAACTCCGGGCATCACTTGTGTATCCGGTGCAATGCTGTTGCTGACGCACGCTCCCGAATATGGAAAGAACGGTATTTTGGTGATGGGTGATGTAGCTGTTACACCGGTTCCGGATGCTGAACAACTCGCACAGATTGCGGTTTGTACCGCTCGTACTGCTAAGTCAGTAGTAGGTATGGAACCTAAAGTAGCGATGCTGAGCTTTTCAACTAAAGGTTCTGCTAAACATGAGGTTGTGGATAAAGTAATTGAAGCTGTGAGAATTGCCCATGAAATGGCTCCCGACTTGGCTCTCGACGGCGAGTTGCAGGCTGATGCTGCATTGGTTCCTGAAGTAGGTGCCAGCAAAGCTCCGGGCTCTCCGATTGCAGGAAGCGCAAATGTGCTGATTGTGCCGAGTCTCGAAGTAGGTAATATTTCTTATAAACTGGTACAACGTTTAGGTCATGCAGATGCAGTAGGTCCGATTTTGCAGGGTATTGCCCGTCCGGTGAACGACTTGTCACGCGGTTGCTCCATCGAAGATATTTATCGCATGATTGCCATCACTGCCAACCAGGCTATTGGAGCAAAAGAATAAAATAACTATTAAATCTGAATATATAAAATGAAAGTCTTAGTATTAAACTGCGGTAGTTCGTCCATCAAGTATAAATTGTTTGATATGGATCATAAAGAAGTGATCGCACAGGGTGGTATCGAAAAAATTGGCCTGCAAGGTTCTTTCCTGAAATTTACTTTGCCTAACGGTGAAAAGAAAGTTCTGGAGAAAGATATTCCCGAACATACCGTGGGGGTAGAATTTATTCTGGATACATTGACCAGTCCTGAATATGGTGCTATCAAATCTTTGAATGAAATTAACGCAGTTGGTCATCGTATGGTGCATGGTGGTGAGAAATTCAGCGAATCTGTACTACTGACACAGGAAGTACTGGATGCTTTTACCGCTTGCAACGATCTGGCTCCGCTTCACAATCCTGCTAACCTGAAAGGTGTAAACGCTATCTCTGCTATATTGCCTAACGTACCGCAAATTGGTGTATTCGATACTGCATTCCACCAGACTATGCCTGATTATGCTTATTTGTATGCTATTCCTTACGAATTGTATAAGAAGTATGGTGTACGTCGTTATGGTTTCCACGGAACTTCTCACCGTTACGTTTCACAACGTGTGTGCGAATTTCTGGGTGTGAATCCTGAAGGAAAGAAGATTATTACTTGTCACATTGGTAACGGTGGTTCTATCACTGCTGTAAAAGATGGTAAGAGTATTGATACCAGCATGGGCTTGACTCCGCTGGAAGGCTTGATGATGGGTACACGTAGCGGTGACATTGATGCTGGTGCCGTAACTTTCATTATGGAAAAGGAGAATCTGTCTGCTTCCGGTGTATCTGACTTGTTGAACAAGAAGAGTGGTGTAAAAGGTATCTTTGGAGTATCCAGTGATATGCGCGAGTTGGAAGCTGCTGTTGCTGCCGGTAACAATAAAATGGCCGACCTGACTGAAAAGATGTATTTCTACCGTATTAAGAAGTATATCGGTGCTTATGCTGCTGCTTTGGGTGGCGTGGATATCATTGTATTTACAGGTGGTGTAGGCGAAAATCAGGCTTCTTGCCGTTCAGGTGCATGCGAAGGTTTGGAATATATGGGTGTGAAACTGGATCTGGAAAAGAATAAGATTCGTGGAGAAGAAGCAGTGATTTCTGCTGAAGACTCTAAAGTGAAAGTTGTAGTTATCCCGACTGACGAAGAGTTGATGATTGCCTCGGATACTATGGCTATCTTAAATAAGAAATAATCCTTGAAAAGTTAATATGTTCGCAATCGCGATGTAATAATGAAGCCGGAAGCAATGCGGATTGCCTTCCGGCTTTATTTTTTAACAGTATCTGCTCCAAGCACTGGCTTAAAATCCTTATCTTTGCTTGTCTCTTAAGAGAAAGCGACATTTATTCAAACTACTTTAAATATACCAATTTATGAAAAGATTCATGTATTTATTGTTCTTTGTCTTGTTGGCAGGTGTGACGTATGCCCAACAGGCAAAGTATGTATTTTATTTCATCGGTGATGGAATGGGAGTGAACCAGGTGAACGGTACGGAAATGTATCTGGCTGAACAGGAAGGACGCATTGGTGTGACACCGTTGTTGTTTACTCAGTTCCCGGCTGTGGGTGTTGCCACAACTTTCTCTGCAACCAACTCTGTAACGGACTCTTCTGCTGCCGGAACTGCTTTGGCTACCGGAGTGAAGACGTATAACGGTGCTATCGGTATGGATGACCAGAAGAATGTGATTCAGACTGTTGCCGAGAGAGCAAAGAAAGCCGGAAAGAAAGTTGGTGTAACTACCAGTGTCAGTGTGGACCATGCTACTCCTGCTGCTTTCTATGCACATCAGCCTAATCGTAATATGTATTACGAGATTGCTCTTGACTTGCCGAAGGCTAACTTTGATTTCTATGCAGGTGGTGGTTTCCTGAAGCCAACTACTACGGCTGACAAGAAAGAAGCTCCAAGCATTTTCCCCATCATTGAGGAAGCCGGTTATACGATTGCAAAAGGTGTAGACGATTTTAAAGCTAAAGCTGCTCAGGCTGATAAGATGGTGCTGATTCAGAAAGATGATGCCAACCCTTCTTGCCTGCCTTATTCTATTGACCGCAAAGATGGCGACTTGACTCTTGCTGAGATTACTGAAAGCGCTATTTCTTTTTTGACTAAAGGTAAGAATAAAGGTTTCTTCCTGATGGTAGAAGGTGGAAAGATAGACTGGTCTTGCCATTCAAATGACCCTGCTACTACTTTCGAAGAAGTGATAGATATGGACAATGCTATCAAAGTGGCGTATGAGTTTTATAAGAAGCATCCCAAAGAAACTTTGATTGTGGTAACGGCAGACCATGAAACTGGCGGTTTAGGATTGGGTACAGGCAAGTATGAATTGCATTTGAAAGCCTTGAAGAATCAAAAACAATCCCAGGATTTACTTTCTGTTGCTATCACTGATTTGCGTAAGGCAAAAGGACATGATGTTACTTGGGAAGATGCCAAAGCACTGTTAACAGAAAAGATGGGCTTTTGGAAAGAGTTGCCTTTGACTTGGGAACAGGAAAAGATGTTGCGTGATGAGTTTGAACAGTCGTTTGTAAAGAACAAGGTCGTGTTCGAAGAAACTCTTTACTCGAAGACTGAGCCGCTGGCTGCTTCTGCAAGAAAAGTAATGAGCCAGATTGCTATGGTAGGTTGGACAAGCGGCAGCCATACAGCAGGATATGTACCTGTATATGCGGTGGGTGCAGGCTCTAAGGAATTTGCTGGTAAATATGATAATACAGAAATCCCGAAGCGTATAGCAAAGGTTGCGGGATATAAATAATCAGATATTGATTTATTTCAGGCGCGGATTAAGCGGATAATACGGATTACACAATCCGTATCCGCATAATCCGCGCTTGTTGTATAATAACGTGCTGCTACTTCTACACTCATATTAGCTGTTATTACTTTAAGTCTTCCTTGACTATTTCGTCCATTTCTTCGAGGCGTTTCTTTCGCTCTTTTGCAGACTTTACTTTCTGATCCTTGTACCCAAGATCTGTACGCTCAGAGACCTCTTCACTGAATTCCTCGAATTCATCCTTTGCCGGACGACCATGCGGGTCGATATTCTCTTCGGCAATTGCATTATTCCTATAAATCAAATCATCCATAACTGTTTATTTTTAATGGTTTATGGATATATTACAAGATTAAAATGAAAAGGTTTCGTTTATTTCCTTTTTCTCGGGGACATTTACAGAAGATTAAATAGACGAAGCATCTGTTTACAGTGCCGGGAGCAGGTATTTCCAGATTAAATCCAGTTCAGCCTGCATATCTCCGATATGTGCTGTTACGGCAATAACGGCATCTTTTTCTGGGATTACGAGAATGTATTGTCCGTCTGCTCCATCGGCGCGGTAGGCATTGTGGCGGCAACGCCACATTTGATAACCATAACCTTGCATCCAGTCGTTCGTATTTTCACTAATCTTTGATTTCTTGGCTGCTTCGGGATCCATTCCTGCCGGGAAAGAAGCAACCTGTTTGGCAGATGCCTCGGCAATCCATTCCTCCGGTAATACCTGCTGTCCATTCCATTTTCCTTTTTGCAGGAAGAGTTGGCCCATCTTGGCAAGGTCCTCAGTTTTGAGGTACAAGCCCCAACCGCCGCAATTGATTCCCTCCGGACTTTCTTGCCATTTCACATTGACAATCCCCAGTGGGCGAAACAGGCGAGGGTATAGGTAGTCCACTAACTTTTCTCCAGTTACTTTCTGTACGATGGCAGAGAGCATATAAGTACCAGGACTGTTGTATGCAAAGAATGTTCCCGGTTTATGATCTACGGGATAGGCAAGAAATTGTTCTACCCAACCTTTATCTGCATTTTTTGCTGCTCGTTCATTACTCCTGAGATCACCGTCATGTCCGCAAGTCATGGTTAGTAAGTCGCGGATAGTCATGGCTTCCAGGTTCTCACTTATATTTGCAGGCAACTGATCCGGAAAGAAGGAAATTACTTTATCCGTTAGTTTTAGTTTACCTTCGGCTATTGCAAATCCTATGGCTGAGGCTGTGAAAGTCTTGCTGACAGAGTTTAGTACATGGGGCTCGTCTTCTTTTCCTTCGCTCATCCATTTTTCTGCAAGTACATTGCCATGCTGTACAATCATGATGCTATGCAGGTCTTGGCCGGCATTCTTCACCGCTTCCAGGTATTTTTCCATTGCTTTCTCCAGTTTCTTGGAGGGAGTGTTGCGGGGCAGTCCTTTGGTGAGTTGATTGATAGAAATCAGCTTGATGCCTTTCTCCTCGATGACTTGTTTTACACGCGGACTGGTAAGTAAGTCTGTGACGCCTTGCCGATCGAGTGCTACCTGTTCGTAGCCGATATGAAAGACGGTTTTCATCTCCTCATTGTCCAGTGCCGGATGATCGAGGAACAGATATCGTTTGCCTGCTTCTAGCTTATTCAGGGAACGTATGAAGCTTTCTTCCTTTTCGGCAGAGGTCCGGCTCGGACCGTCATAACCAATGTAGGTGAATTGATAATCTTGTGGTGAATCCATGCGATCAATGGAAGGAAGATTGTATTCTTTTGCCAGGCGTAGCACCAGTTCATTCACTTCTTTAGTGAATCCGGTGGACAGCATGTGCCCCGTTATATGGCTGAGTTGGGGAATATTTCTCAGTGCCATCTCAATCTGTGCGCGAAACTCCTGTTCTACCTCTTTTATATCCCATTTATTTTCCATAACCGATTGTCCCGGATAGGCGGGATTGGGTCCCATCATCGGATAAAAGTATCCGTTCTCATCCGTCAGGCTGGGGCAATGGGTTAAGGGACGCCATTTTACATTTTCCCATTCACTGGTAATCACTAAATGTAAACCGGCATCCAATCCCGGGTTCTCTTTTAGCAGACGGACTGCTTCCGGATACCAGGCGGCTACGGGCATTACTTCTACAGAACGGGCGATACCCGACTGGTAGGTTTCAATACAGGCTTCATTGACAGAATGGAATGCTCCGAGGTCATCAATGCGAATAGCAAGGGCAGGAGCGGACTGTCCCCATGCCGAAAGAGTGCCTGCCATAAGCAAACATCCGGCAAAGAGATATTTGTGACTTAAAAGGTTCATATCAGATCAAACGGTTGGTTGGCACTTTAAGGTTGCCGGGGGAGGATTATAGTTTGGTTTCTCCTTCGATAAAATTCTCAAGGAAAAGGTTCTCACCATCGAAAACGGCATAAGAGAAATAATTAATCCAGTCTCCCAGTATGGTGATACGGGCGGTAGCGCTCAACATCAAATCCAGTTCGATGTGACGGTGTCCGTAGATAAAGTAATTAATATTCGGATGGCTTTTCAGATACTCTTTGGTGTAGAGTATCAGGAATTCTTTGTCTTCACCCATATACTCGGGTTCTTTACCGTCAATGCGTTTCAAGCGACTTTGCTTGGCCCAGTTCAGTCCCAATTCCATACTCCAACGGGGATGTATGGCAGAAAAAAGAACTTGTAGAAACTCGTTGTGAAACATGGAACGCAGGAACTTGAATTTCTTGTCAGGATCACCCAAACCATCACCGTGGGCGAGGTAGAACTCCTTACCGTATATTTCCGTTGTAAGCGGTTCGCGATGCATGATGACACCGCACTCTTTAGCCAGATAGTCTCCGCACCAAATGTCATGGTTTCCTGTGAAGAAGTGTACTTCCACTCCTATATCCGTCAGTTCGGACAGTTTGCCCAGGAAACGGGTATAGCCTTTCGGCACAACGGTCTTGAATTCATACCAAAAGTCGAACATATCGCCCAGCAAATACACGGCAGAAGCTTTGTACTTGATACTGTCGAGAAAGTTGACGAGGCGTCGTTCTTGTGTGCGCCCGTGTTCGATGGCACGTGAGCCGAGGTGTGCATCCGAAAGGAAATATACGTTCTTCATAACCGTGCTATTCTGCTTGTTACTAACTGCTTACTACTTGAGTACTTATAAGAATCCCAATTCCAACTTGGCTTCTTCACTCATCATATCCTTGTCCCATTCCGGTTCGAATACCAGATTGATGGTGGCAGCAGTGACACCGTCCACTGATTCCACTTTCTGACGCACGTCTTCCATAATAAAGTCGGCTGCCGGGCAGTTGGGAGCTGTCAGGGTCATGTCAATGTTAACTTCTCCGCTGTCGGAGACATCTATTTTATAGATAAGTCCCAGATCGTACACGTTTACCGGAATTTCCGGGTCGAATACGGTTTTGAGCATCGCCACTATTTTTTCTTCTATTTCAAACTTGGTCATATTCGTATTATTTTAGTTAGGCAAAGATAGTTGAAACCGAAAACAGAAGCAAATTTATTTGCATTATGCTGAGAACAGACTATCTTCTTAAAGCAAAGCTAAAGAAATAAATTGAAACTACAAAGGAACGGGTTTTGAAAAAGCCTGTTATAGATACTCAGCAAACAGATTATTAAAGCCTTTCCCATCAAACATTACTCCCTTTCATTTGCATCCTTTATTGTACAGATGTGAAAGATGCCATCTTTTGCAGCGAAACATGCTTTCTTTTGATGTGAAACATGCCACCTTTTGTAGCAAAAGATGCTATCTTTTGCAATGGTGCTAAGGGAGATGCGGGCGACTTCTTTTAATCCTTTCTCTCAAATCATTCCTTCATCGTTAAAACTATAATATACTCCGTCTGTTACAATAACATGGTCGATGAGGCGGATGTTCATGGTTTGGGCTCCTTTCTGGACAAGTTGCGTCAGGCGTTGGTCGTCTGTACTGGGGCGTGGACTGCCCGAAGGATGGTTGTGTATCAGGGCTATTTGTGTGGCACGCTGCATTAAAGCTTCACGCAGGATACTGCGTACATCAGCAGTAGTCTGGTCGATACCACCTCGGCTGATGCGGGATTTGTCGATGACGCGGGAGGCTTGGTTGAGGAGTAAAACCCAGAACTCTTCGTGTGCTAGGTCGCAGAGAAGCGGGTGGAAGATTTCGTAGATGTCTTTGGAAGAGCGGATGGTGGTGCGTTCCGGACGCTCTTGTAGTTTGCGACGTTTGCCCAGTTCCAGTGCTGCCATGATGGTGATACTTTTGGCAGGACCGAAGCCTTTGAAGCGGGAGAAGTCCTGCACTTCCCATTTACCCAATTGGTTCAGGTCGTTACTGCAGGCGGAAAGTACTCGTTGCATAAGTGATACTGCGCTTTCTTCTGTGTTCCCCGAACCGATAAGGATGGCAAGCAATTCGGCATCGCTTAAGGCTTCTGCACCTTTCAGCATCATCTTTTCCCGTGGGCGGTCTTCTTCCGCCCACTGGTTGATAGTTAGTTTTTCCATATTGATTGTGAATCGCTAATCACTTATAAAAGTTCTTTTTGAAAGCTTCGAATTCATCTTTGCCAAGTATACAGCGGTTCCACCAGGCTCTCCAGAATCCCGTGCCATATCCGATAAGTTGGATAAAGGAGGCGGCAATGGAATAGATGCCGATACGCAGGTTTCGGTTCTGGATGGAAGAATCTGCACATACCAGTAGCGCATATAAAGCGATGGGCGTCAGGCTGTAAAGGCAGAAAGGACTACCAAGTAATAGTATAGCTACTCCCAATGTGAATGCAGCGGGCAAGAGATGAACAACTTTCAAAGACTCCGGATATTTCTTATACAGATTGATACGTGCAATCCCTGAATTGTGTACTTGTTTGAAGAACTTCTTTAAGTCTGTGCGACGTTTATGATACACCCATGCATTAGGAAACAGCCGGCAACGATAACCGCTTTTGAATATGCGGATACTGAAGTCTATATCTTCTCCGAAACGCATTTTAGAGAATCCCCCCAATGCGGCATATACATCTCGCTTGACCCCCATATTGAAGCTGCGTGGATAGAATTTGTCCATTTTCTTTTTTCCTCCCCGGATGCCTCCGGTAGTGAAGAAGGAAGTCATGGAGTAGTTGATAGCTTTCTGTATATCCGTAAAAGACTCATGTGCCCGGTCCGGTCCGCCGAAGGCATCGGCAGGGTTAACCTGCAATTCTTTCTCGATGGCGGCAAGATAGCCTTTGGGTAGGATACAGTCAGAATCTAAAATGATCAGATACTCTCCGGTACTCCGTTCGGCACCATAGTTACGGGTTTGTCCGGGACCGGAATTGGGTTTGTTATAATAGTGTATGTCCAGTTGCTTCTGGTACCTGTCCACTACTTCCTTGCAGGGGATGGAGGAACCGTCTTCCACAATCACGACTTCAAAGTCTTTGAAACTTTGTTCGGTCAGACTTTGCAAGAGTTCGTCCACTTCATCGGGACGATTATATACAGGAATGATGACGGAGTATCTCATAGGTGTTAGTCTTTTAGTTCGTTTTCTATTTCTTCAATACTGGGTAGGGTACTCTTGAAATCTTTGGGATAAAGCTGACTTAATTCATATTCAGAGATGCCAATAGGTAATATCGTACTTTCTAATGTGTATCGTGCCACAATTTCATTCTTTCCTTTGCACACTAATAACCCGATAGTAGGATTATCACCATCTTTGCGCAGTTCATGATTTACGGCAGATACATAAAATCCTAATTTGCTGATAAATTCAGGCTCAAATTCTCCGGCTTTAAGTTCTATCACTACATATGCTCGTAAACGAATATTGTAGAACAGCATGTCTATCCGGAATTCTTGTCCTCCTACGACGATGGGAACCTGATGTCCCATGTAAGCAAATCCGTTTCCTAACTCTAACAGGAATTTACTGATATTATTGACCAATGCTTCTTCTAATTCTCGTTCTATATATCCTTCTCTTAGGGTAAGGAAGTCAAAGTTGTAAGGATCTTTAGTCAATTCATGTGCCAAATCGCTTTGTAAAGAAGGCAAGCGTAGTGAGAAATTATTAATGGAAGCACCTTCACGCTGATAGAGTCCGCTTTCTATCATGTTGGTCAAGACATTACGACTCCAACCATGCTCAATAATTTTATAGATATAGAATTGAGCCTCTTTCAGGCTTGTACATTTACTGACTATTTTGATATGATGTCCCCATGGAACCTGAAATAGGGCTTCCTGCAATTGCGAAACAACTTGTTTCGTATTTGATTTCTCTTCATTATAAAATGAGTACCACTTTCTTATAAGTTCCAGGTTTCGTTTAGAGAAGCCTTGCATGTCGGGGAATGCTTCTGTTAGATCTGCTGATAACTGATTAAGAAACCCACTTCCCCATTTCGCTTCAGTTTGTTTTTTAATAATGTTCTCTCCCAAATTCCAGTATAATCGTAATAACTCCGTATTTACTTTTACCGCTGCCTTAATCTGACTCTGGCGGATACGCTGTTTCAGTTCGCCTATCCACTCTTTATATTCGTTGTCTGTCTTTATCAGTTTACTCATGGTGCAATTCTATTGCTTATTGCTTACAAAGATAAATCATTCTTTTCCGATAATCTTCCCAATCGTATATTCTTTTGCTCCCCTATAGAAAAAAACTGCCTGCCAGAAGTGTTTAATTCTTCTGACAGGCAGCTTGTATAATCGTACTATGTAGTCGGGGACCGGCTTATGCCTTCACACGGCTTACATAAGAACCGTCGCGAGTATCGATTTCAATCATTTCGCCTTCGTTGATGAACAACGGAACGCGTACAGTTGCACCAGACTCAACAGTGGCAGGCTTCAATGTATTTGTAGCAGTGTCACCTTTCACACCCGGTTCTGTATAAGTAACCTTCATCTGAACCTTTATGGGCATATCAGCATAAAGAACAGTTTCTGTAGAAGCGTCAGATACTACTTCCAGTACACTTCCTTCCAGCAGGAAGTCAACGCCGTTGATCAGGTCGTGAGCAATGGGGTGTTGGTCAAAAGTTTCCTGGTTCATGAAGATATAATCTTCACCTTCTTTATATAAGAACTGATAAGGACGACGCTCTACACGTACGTCTTCCAGCTTTTCACCGATATTAAAGCGACGTTCCAGCACATAGCCATTCACTACGTCTTTCAGTTTAACACGCATGAAAGTGTTACCTTTTCCCGGCTTTACATGCAGGAATTCAATACAGAAATATAACTTGCCATCCATACGGATGCAAGTTCCGTTTTTAATGTCTTGGGCATTAATCATACTAATATTTTTTATTTTAGATGTTATATA